>Ga0302317_10000001_pt1 | contig 269477 bp, 240 predicted proteins | sample III_Palsa_N3_3_FD_200450 | JGI IMG/M metagenome (GOLD analysis project Ga0302317, IMG submission 200450) | Peat permafrost microbial communities from Stordalen Mire near Abisko, Sweden - III_Palsa_N3_3 | ecosystem: Environmental > Terrestrial > Soil > Palsa > Peat permafrost | place: Sweden...
CCCAGCGTAACCTCCGTCATCGCCTGATCCTCCAAGCCACAGGCTCAGAGAATCAGACTTCGACCCAGGGCTCAAACGGAAGATGTGTGAATGCCATAGCCCGCGAAATGCGGGAGAGGGCTAAGAAGCGTCCCTCTACCGCCAGCGTGGGTAGGGTGAGGGTGGCGCCGTTCGCGATTTCTCAGCGCGGCATCAGCACCCAATAATCCAGCTCCAGCACGACGGCGGGGTCATAGCCGCCGTCGATCCGGCCCGGGAAATCCGCCGCGGTCCGGTTCTTGACCGCATAGGTGCGCAAGCGCAGCGCGCCCAGGTCGGTCCGGCCCGGCATCGCCTCGGCCGCGACCACCTCGCTCCAGGCATAGACCGTATCGCCGGCGAAGCAGGGTGCGACATGCCGCCCGCCGTTCAGGCCCACGAGCTTGAAGGCGTTGGCGAGGCCGTTGAAGCTCAGGGCACGCGCCAGGCTGATGATATGGCCGCCATAGATCAGCCGCCGGCCGAACCGGCCCTGGCCCTGCTCGAACTGGTTGAAATGGACCTTGGCATTGTTCTGGTAAAGCCGCGCGGCGAGCTGATGCTCGGCCTCTTCGATCGTCAGGCCGTCGACATGGTCGATCTGCTCGCCCGCGGCGTAATCGCCCCAGCGAAAGCCTGAACCGGCGCGGGCATCGTCATAGGCATCCAGCACCAGCCCGTCCGGCACGACCAGCGCCTCCACCGGGACCGCCTCGGGCAGGGCCGGCAGCAGGGGCTCCGGCGCCGGTCTCGCCGGGTCGCGTTTGCGGACCATGACCCAGCGGACATAATCCAGCACGGTCTCGCCCAGCTGGTTCCGGCCGATCGAGCGGACGTAGACCGTGCCGGTCTCGCCGGTCGAATTCTGCTTCAGCCCGATCACCTCCGACGTCGCCGAGACCGTGTCGCCGACATAGGCCGGCGCCAGGAAGCGGCCTGCCGCATAGCCCAGATTGGCGACCGCGTTCAGCGAGACGTCCGGCACCGTTTTGCCGAACACCAGATGGAACAGCAGCCAATCGTCGATCGGCGCCTCCGGGAAACCCAGGCTATGGGCGAAGGGTTCGGACGAATTGAGCGCGAAGCGCGAGCCGGTCAGCGCGATATAGAGCGCCGCGTCGCCGGCCGTGATCGTGCGCGGCGTCGCATGCTCGATCACCTGGCCGATTCGGAAATCCTCGAAGAAATTGCCGGGGCTGGTCTTGAGCGCGGCGGTCATGCGTTCTCCAGCTCCGCGATGCGCGCGACCAGAGCCAGGAGGCGCTTGGCATTGGCGACATGCAGGTTCTCGACCAGCTTGCCATCGACCAGGACGACGCCCTTGCCTTCAGCCTCGGCCGCCTCGAACCCGGCGATCTGCCGCTGCGCCTGCTCGATCTCGGCCGGCGAGGGGCCGAAGGCTGCGTTGGCGGCGGCGATCGTCTTGGGATGGATCAGGGTCTTGCCGTCGAAGCCGAGCTCGATGCCCTGGCGGCAGGCATAGGCGAAGCCCTCGTCGTCAGCCAGATCCAGATAGACGCCGTCCATCACCACCAGCCCATAGGCGCGCGCCGCCAGCAGGCACAAGCCGAGCCCGGTCAAGAGCGGCAGCCGGTCGCGCGTGTGGCGCGCGTGCAGGTCGTTCGCGAGGTCCGAGGTGCCCATGACGAAGCCGGTCAGGCGCGGATGACTGGCCGCGATCTCCTCGGCATGCAGCATGGCCATCGGCGTTTCCATCATGCACCAGATCGCCATCTCGGCCGGCGCGCCGGCCTTGTCCAGGATGGCGGCGGCCTGGCGCACGGTGGCCGCGCTCTCGACCTTGGGCAGCAACACGCCATGGATCGCCATCCGGGATGCCGCCACGAGATCGCCATGGCCCCAGGCGGTGTCGAGCCCGTTGGTCCGCAGGATCAGCTCGCGCCGGCCATAGCCGCCGGCGGCGACCGCGTCCGCGATCACGCCGCGCGCGGCCTCCTTGGCGTCGGGCGAGACCGCATCCTCCAGATCGAAGATCAGCGCGTCGGCGGCCAGGCCTCGGGCTTTTTCCAGCGCGCGCGGGTTGGATCCCGGCATATAGAGCATGCTGCGGCGCGGGCGCGATTCGGTCGGCATCTGGTCCTCTCCCAACGGATATTTTCTTGATGGCTTGCACCCAGGATACAGACGCCTATCCTGCCGCGCGAGTGTTGCGGTGCGAAAGGAGCATGATTTGGACGGCATCCTGTCGATCCAGTCCTGGGTCAGCTACGGTCATGTCGGCAATGCCGCCGCGGTGTTTCCGTTGCAGCGCCTGGGCTTCGAGACTTGGGCGGTGAACACGGTCCAATTCTCCAACCACACCGGCTATGGCCAGTGGCGCGGCACGGTGTTCGAGCCGGCGCAGATCGCCGACCTGATCGAAGGCATGGCGGAACGCGGCGCGCTGGCGCAGTGCCGCGCGGTGCTGACCGGCTATATGGGCGATCCGGCGCTGGGCGCGGTCGTGCTGGAGACGGTCGCGCGGGTCCGTGCCGCCAACCCGGCGGCGATCTGGGCCTGCGACCCGGTGATGGGCGATGTCGACGGCGGCTTCTATGTGCGGCCGGGACTGCCGGCATTCTTCCGCGACCGGGCGGTGCCCATGGCCGACATCATCACGCCCAACCAGTTCGAACTGGAATATCTGACCGGCCGCACGATCCGCGACCTGGCTGGCGCGCTCGATGCGGCGGCGGCGGCGCACGCGCTGGGTCCCAAGGTCGTCCTGCTGACCAGCCTCGTGCGCCCGGACGCACCGACCGACCATATCGAAATGCTGGTCTCCACACCCGCCGGTGCCTGGCGCGTGACGACGCCGCTGCTGCCGATCGCGGTCAACGGCGCCGGCGACGCGGTCGCGGCGCTGTTCCTGGCGCATTGGCTCAAGACCGGCGGCGATCCGGCGGCGGCGCTGTCGGCTGCGGCGTCGGCAATTTATGCGGTGCTGAAGGAAACCCACGCGCGCGGCGAGCGCGAGATCCAGCTGATCGCGGCGCAGGACGAGCTGGTCGCGCCCCGCGAGCTGTTCGTGGCGGAGCGGCTAGGCTAGACCGCACCGGCGTCGGGATGGATGGGTGTCAGAAGCTGCATCCGGGCGCCAATGGCCTTAGCTTTTCGGCCAATTCCGGCGTCAGCGCGGCGACGACCTTCATCGCGTCCGGCCCGGTTTCTCGGTCCGCTTCGAGCTTCGGCACCATCGACCGCACGGCCTGATAAACCAACCCGGATCCCGCGCCCAGCGAGGCGAACCCGCGCAGGTCGGCCGCCTGGGCCGCGACCATCGCTTCGATCGCGACCAGCATGCGGCAGAGATCCATCTGCTCGGCCAGCTTGGCGATCGCCAGCGGGCTCTGCGGCGCATGGTCCTCGACGATGTCCGACACCGGCACCGCGTCCAGGCTGGCCGGGCCGGCCTTGAGCCGGATCTCGCCATAGAGGGCGGACGCGGTCTTCTGCAGGCTGTTGAAGCCGGTGCTGGCGCCGCCGACCGGCGACAGGTATTTCGGCAAGCCGCTCAGCTGCGGGTTCATCAGCTTCTGAATGCGCTGGACCCCGGCCGAGGCCAGCTGGGTGAGGGCGATCGCCAAGCTATCGAACGCCAGCGCGATCGCCGGCGTGTGGAAATTCGGGGTCGATAGAATCAGGCCGTCCTCGATCAGGACCAGCGGATTGTCGACCGTGCCGTTCAGCTCGATCTCGACCTCGCGGGCGGCCTGGGCGAGTGCGGTAAAGGCGACGCCGAAGATCGGTCCCAGCGTGCGGAACGACAGCGCATCCTGGATCGCGCGGGCGGCACCGGGCGCCAGCAGCGCGCTGCCGTCCAGCAGCGCGCGGAACAGGCTGGTCGCCTGGATCTGGCCGCCGGCCGGACGCGCCGCCGCCAGCCGGGGATCGAGAATCGCCGGGTTGGCGCCATAGCCCTCCATCGCCAGCGCCGCGGTCGCAGCGGCCTGCAACAGCAGGTCTTCCAGCGCCACGAGCGTCAGCGCGCCCTGGGCGGTGGTGACGGGGCTGGCGTTCAGCAGACCCAAGCCATCCTTGGCGCCGAGCGTGGCGGGTACTAGTCCGGCAGCGGCCAATGCGGCCGCGCCGGGCATGATCCTGCCGGCGAACCAGGCCTCGCCCCGGCCGATCACGACCGCGGCCAGATGGGCGACCAGACCCAGATCGCCGGCGCCGATCGAGCCATGCCTCGGGATGACCGGCGTCACCCCCTTCTTCAGCATCGCGATCAGCAGGTCCAGCACTGCCGGCGACAGGCCGGAGCCGCCCCGGGCCAGCCCGACGATGCGGGCGGCAAGCACGGCCCGGCACAGGGTTTCGCTCAGCGGCGGTCCCATGCCGATGCAGCGCCCGACGATCATCTGCTCCTGGAACGGCTGGATCTCTTCCGGCGTCAGGCGATATTTGACATTGCCGCCGAGGCCGGTGTTGAGCCCGTAGACCGGCACCGCATCGTCGGCCAGATAGCGCTCGACCACCGTCCGTGCCTGGGCCAGCCGCGCCCGGATGCTCTCGGACAGACGAATGTCGGCCGGCCCTTCGGCCAGCGCCGCGATCTGGCGCAGGCTGATCCGGCTGCCGTCCAGGTCGAGCTGCTGGGTCATTCTACTTGCGCTTCGCCTTCCTGGGCTGGGTGTATCGATCGCACCAGCCCAGGAATTCCTGGTACCAGAGCACGGAATTCTGCGGCTTCAGGATCCAGTGGTTCTCATCCGGGAAGAACACCAGGCGCGACGGCACGGCCTTGGCGCGCAGCGTGTTGTAATAGGCCAGGCCCTGGTAATAGGGCACGCGGTAGTCCAGCTCGCCATGGATCACCAGGGTCGGCGTCGCGAAATGGGCGGCATAATGGTGCGGCGACTGTTTCAGCACCCGCGCCTCGTCCTCCCAGGCGAAGGCGCCCAGTTCCGGCCCGATCCAGAAATAGCCGTCCGAGCCCATCATCGCGACCCAGTCGAAGCAGCCGGCGTGGCAGACATAGGCCTTGTAGCGGTCGCCCCGGACATTGCCGTTCATGTAGGCGACCATATAGCCGCCATAGCTGCCGCCGGTCGCGACGACGCGCTTGGGATCGATATAGCCGGTCGCCAGCATATGGTCGGTGCCGGCCTCGACGTCGGCCAGCTCGCGCCGGCCCAGGTCGCCGTTGATCGACGAGACGAAACCCTGACCCCAGCCAGTCGAGCCGTGGTAATTCACCGCCGCCACGACATAGCCGCCGGCGGCGAACAGCTGCATGTTCCAGCGCCAGTGCCAGGTGTCGCTCCAGCAGGTGTGCGGCCCGCCGTGGATGACCTGCATCAGCGGGTATTTCGCCTTGCCCGGCTTCTCGGCGTCGAAATCCGGCGGCGTCACGATCCACATCTGGACCGGATCGCCGTCGAAGCCCTCGACGGTGACGGACTGGGATGCCGCCAGCTTCAGCTCGCCCAGCAGCTTCTTGTTGAAGCGCTCGATCTGCCGTTCGCCGCTGCCGTCGATCGCGGCCGCCAGCAGGGTCGGCGGGTGGGCCTGGGCGGCCCGCGCATAGACCAGGACGGTGCCGTCGGCATTCATGCGCAGGTCGCCGGCGGTGCCGCCATGGCCCGGTCCGCGGATCAGCTCGGCCGGCGCCTTGTCGTCGAGGCCCAGGCGCCAGATCGGCTGGGTCACCTCGGTCTCGGCGGTGAAATACAGCGCCCGGCTGTCGGCGGCCCAGACCAGCGGGGCATTGACGCCGCGGTCCCAGCCTTCGATCAGGGGCGTCAGCGCACCGGTCTCGCGCCGGATCAACCACAGGCGCGCCTGCTCGTTATAGGCCTTGGCGACATGGTATGAGGCGAAGGCGATCCACTTGCCGTCGGGCGAGTAGACCGGCGCCTCGTCGGCATATCCCGTCCGATCGGTGAACTTCGTCCATCGGCCGCTTTTGATTTCCAGGGCGACGATGTCCGGCGCGCCCAGCTTCGGGTCCGGATCGAAGTCGTAGGCAAACACGATTTCCTTGCCGTCCGGGCTGATGTCGTAGCCGCCGGGGCCGGGCTCCTGCATCGACAGGTGGAATTTCATGCCGGCGAACAGGTCGCGGGTCTTGCCGGTTTCGAGGTCGGCGACATGCAGGTGCGGCTGGCGGCCGCGCGGCAGCCAATGGTCCCAATAGCGGTAGTTGTTGTGTTCCAGCATGGTCGCCTTGACCTTGTCGTCCTTGTCCTGCTTCAGGCGCTTGGCCTGGGCCTTCTCGGTCTCGAGCTCGGGCCAGACCCAGGAGGAGAAGGCGATGCGGCTGCTGTCGGGGAACCAGCGCAGACCGGATGCCCCAGTCGCGATATCGGTCAGGCGCCGCGCCTCGCCGCCGTCGGCCGCGATCAGATAGATCTGGCCGTTCTCGTCGGCCTCCTTGCCCTCGCCGCGCTTGGAGACGAAGGCGATCCAGCGGCCGTCGGGCGACCAGACCGGCTCGCCGTCGCGCTTGCCGCGGGTCAGCTGCTTCTGGGTCTTGCCGTCGGTCGACAGCAGCCAGAGCTGGCTCGAGCCCTCGTTGCCCTTCATGTCGTAGCGCGTGACCGCGGCGCAGGCCCACTGCCCGTCGGGCGAGACGGCGGCGGGGCCGATCCGCTTCAGGGCCCAGAGATCTTCGGTGGTGATGACGCGCTTGGAAGAGGGCATGGACGAGGCTCGGGGATCGTTCGAAGGAGGCGGTGAGTGTATTCACAGAATGTCGCGCGTCGGAACCCCGGGCCGCTTCGGAGGCTTATGATTGCAGCGATCACCAGCGGGAGCAGGATCATGCCGGACGAAACCAAGCAGAAGCCGATCGTGGCCGGCCGCGCGCCGGACGGCGTCGATGCCGGGTCGCGCGCGGCCTACGAGACCGGCATGCGCGACCGGGCCCGGATCATGGATCTCGACGTCGATCCGACCCGGGTGGCCGCGACCGGCCCGTCGGAAGGCAATGGCGGTGGCGGCAATGTCGAGGAATTGCCGGCGGCGATGCGCCGGCCCGGGATCGACAAGGCGCGGCGCTAGCCGGACCGATAGCGCCGCCACTCCTCGCGGGTGATTTCCCAGACCTCGCAAGGCTGAGGGCCGGAGACCAGATCGTGGATTTCGGTTGCGATGACGCGCATGCCGCTGCGCTCCGAAATCCGTCGGGAGGCGATGTTGTCGATCGCCTTGGGCACGCGCAGCACGGCCTCGCCGAGCGTGTCGAACCAATAGTCCGTGACCGCGATGCAGGCCTCGGTCGTCAATCCCCGGCGCTGCCAGGGTAGGCCGATCCAGAAGCCGCGGTTGTTATCGCCGCCGCGCTTCAGGTTGATCAGGCCGATCATCTCATCGGGCGCCCCGCGCAGGCGCAGCGTCCAATGCCAGGCATGCCCGGCCGCAGCCGCCGGCAGTGCGACGTCGCGATAGAACGTCAAGGCGCCGTCGGGCGGGTAGGGCCAGGGCACGACCGCGCTCATGTGGCGCACGATCTCCCAATGCGGAAACAACCGCTGGGTCGCGGCGGCGTCAGCCAGTTCGAGCGGCCGCAGGATCAGCCGCTCGGTTTCGAGGGTGGGGATACTCATGATACGTCCATCGTCGATCGGCATGGCATTCTTCCCTGGATCGGTTGGCCGTGCGACCGTCCGTCGATATTTGGGGCTGGCGTCCTCGGCCACGCAAGCGCCGCAGCATTTGCTTTGTCGGCGGAAGCCGGGCGAGAATGCACGCCGGAACAAGGCGGAGCGGAAGTCCACATGACGGATGAGACCAAGGCGGCGGATCTGACGGCCGCGCGCCGCGCCATCGTCGCGCGGCCGTCGGCGTTCAACCAGGCCCTGGGCATCCGCCTTGCCGACTGGTCCGAGGGCAAATGCACGGTCGAGCTCGACGTCACCGGCGATCACCTGAACCGCAGCGGCGTCGTGCATGGCGGCGTGCTGATGACCCTGCTCGACGTCGCCTGCGGCTATGCGGGGACCTGGACCGAGGCGGCCGACGGCGCGCGCCTGTGCGTGACGCTGGATCTGACGACCAGCTTCGTGGCGCCGGCGCTCGCCGGCCGGCTGACCACGATAGCCACGGTCAGCGGCGGCGGCCGCAAGATCTTCTTCGCCCGGGCCGAGGTCCGCGACGAAGCCGGCGCGTTGCTTGCCATGGGCCAGGGCTCGTTCCGGTATCGGTAGTGTTGTGTTGCCCTCCCGCGAACGGCGGGAGATTTTTTCAGTGCGCCCTGGCCGGCTTCGAAAAGCGGAACTGCCGGTTGCCGGCGCGCTCGGTCAGCCAGCCGAAGCCCAGGCCGATGCCGCCCCATAGCACGAGCTGGATGGCGAGGGAGGCCTCGCGGAAACGCCAGAGCACGACGGCCGGGAAATCTTCCGGCACTTCGTTGACGTCGGGCAGCAACAGCTGGATCCCGGCGATGATCACGACGAACAAGGCCGCCGCCGTCAGTGTGGCGTTCCAGGCGCCCAGCGCGCGCTTCAGGCGCAGGCCCAGATTGACCGTGCCGAGCATGGTCGCGATCGAGGCCACGATCATGATGAAGAACAGCGCGGTGCGATGGCCGATCGTCTCCGGATCGCCGACCGATGGCGGGTTGGACGGGTATTTGAGCTGCGGCACCAGCACGATCGCGACGAAGCCCGCGAGCGCCAGGAGGGCGGCCAGACCGCGCGGCCCGATCAGGCCGACGCGGCCGGTGGTGACGGCGAAGACCAGGGCGAACAGCCCGCCGATGGCGGTCCCGTAGACCAGCACGCCGGTCAGCAGCCCGGCGCTGCTCTGCACCTCCCGGCTGACGATTTCCGGCTCGGGCGCTTCGCCCTTGGCCGCGTCCATCCGCGCCTCGAAGGCGATGGCCTTATCGACCTGCGGCTCGCCGATCAGTTTGGCGCAGCCGAACGCAAGCAGTCCCGCCACGAGGCCCACGAACAGGCCGCGCAGAATGAGAGATCCAACCATGATGGATGTCCTAAATTCCCGTCAGTCGCCCGCAGGCGACGGGCTTAGTGGCAGGGAAAACCCAGCAGGTGACGGCCGTCATGGACGAACTCGTGCACATACATGCCCTTGAACAGCGACGTGGCGCCCTGTTCGGATCCGACGAAATAGATCGCCAGCAGCATCAGCAACCCGCCCAAGACGGCCCAGGGCAGCAGTTCGCGGACGGGAATGACCGGGATCGAAACCGGTTCGACAGTCAGATGAGCCATAATTACCTCCAGGGATGACGCGTCCCGGTCGAGTGAAAAACGAAGGAAGGTCTGACTTTCGGCCTGATAGACCGATCACAGTGGCGCGACCGTGCCGGAGTTACACCGGCTTCCTCGCTTCGGGCGGAATTCCTGGCGATATCGTAGGATGCTATAGAGTGCCAAGTCAATGTGAGGGGCCCGATGGCGATACGATTGAGCCTGATCTGTGCAGCGGCCCCATTGGGCATGCGCCCCGGAACATTTCCGCAGGACGAACCGTCGGACGTGGCAGGCTTCGCGCCGGATCTGGGCGCGATCGCGCATCTGTTGACGGCGCCGGAACTGCGCGCCCGGCAAACGGCCGGGGTCATCGGTGCAGCGACTGTCGAGCCAAGCTTGGCGGAGTGCGACTACGGCACCTGGCGGGGCCGCGATCTGGCCGAAATCGGCGCTACCAACCCGGCCGGTGCTGCCGCCTGGATCGCCGACCCGGCCAAGGCGCCCCATGGCGGCGAGTCGATCGCGGCGCTGCTGGAGCGGGTCGGTGGCTGGCTCGACCGGATCGAGGCGACGGGCCATACCGTCGCGGTGACCCATGCGGCCGTGATCCGTGCGGCCATCGTTCACGTGCTGGCGGCGCCCGCCTCGGCATTCTGGCGCATCGATGTCGAGCCGCTGTCGATGACGGATCTGCGCCGCCATGCCGGCCGCTGGACCTTGCGCTCGCTCGGGCGGGTGTGAGGCGATCCGGGCTCGAGCGTGTTGATCCGACATGACCGTCCAACTCGCTCCCGCCGAGACCGCCCGGCGCCTAACCCGGCTGCGCCGCGCCGCCTGGGTGATCGACGGCGCGCTGCGCCTGCCGGGCACGCGGTTCCGCTTCGGGCTCAACAGCCTGATCGGCCTGCCGCCGGGCTTCGGCGACGCGGCGCTGGCGCTGCTGTCGCTGTATTTCGTGGTCGAGGCGGCGCGGCTCCATGTTCCCAAACAGGTGCTGGGCCGCATGCTGGTCAATATCGCCGTCGAGTTCGGCATCGGCACCGTGCCGGTGCTGGGCGATCTGTTCGACATGGTCTGGAAGGCCAACCTGCGCAACGTCGCCTGCTGGAGCGACATTTCGCGCTGGGTTGAACGGGTTGGCGCCGTGCCGGTTGGGTGACAAGATCGCGCCAACGATCAACCGAACGGATGACAGACATGGCCACGAACCGCATTCACCGCATCGCCGTCATTCCGGGTGATGGCATCGGCAAGGAAACCGTGCCCGAGGGCGTGCGGGTGCTGGAGGCGGCGGCCAAGAAATTCGGCTTCGAACTGCGCTGCGACGATTTCGACTTCGCCAGCTGCGACTATTATCTGAAGCACAAGCAGATGATGCCGGACGATTGGAAGGCGCAGATCGGCGGCCATGACGCCATCTTCTTCGGCGCGGTCGGCTGGCCGCAAACCGTGCCGGACCATGTCTCGCTCTGGGGCTCGCTGCTGCTGTTCCGGCGCGAGTTCAATCAATACGTCAACCTGCGCCCCGTGCGCCTGATGCCGGGCGTCGATTGTCCGCTGGTCGGGCGCAAGCCGGGCGATATCGATTTCTATGTCGTGCGCGAGAATACCGAGGGCGAATATTCCTCGATCGGCGGCCGGATGTACCCGGGCACGGAGCGCGAGATCGTCGTGCAGGAGACCGTGATGAGCCGGGTCGGCGTCGACCGGATTCTCAAGTTCGCCTTCGATCTGGCCCAGTCGCGGCCGAAGCGGCATCTCACGTCCGCGACCAAGTCCAACGGCATCTCGATCACCATGCCCTATTGGGACGAGCGGGTCGAAGCCATGGCGAAATCCTATCCGGAGGTGCGCTGGGACAAGTATCACATCGATATCCTGACCGCGCATTTCGTGCTGCATCCGGACTGGTTCGACGTGGTCGTGGGCTCCAACCTGTTCGGCGACATCCTGTCCGATCTCGGGCCGGCCTGCACCGGCACCATCGGCATCGCGCCGTCGGGCAACATCAATCCGGATCGCGACATGCCGTCGCTGTTCGAGCCGGTCCATGGCTCGGCGCCGGATATCGCCGGCAAGGGCATTGCCAACCCGGTCGGCCAGATCTGGTCGGCCGCGATGATGCTGGAGCATCTGGGCGAGGACGAGGCGGCCGCCGCGATCGTCAAGGCGATCGAGCATGTCCTGGCCGAGCCGGGCTTGCGGACCGGCGACCTGGGCGGCAAGGCGAACACGGTGGCCTGCGGCAAGGCCGTGGCCGATGCACTGAGCTAGGGTCGATTCAGGCGAAGGCCTTCAGCAATTGATCGACCGCCTCGATCAGCTGATCGGGGGTGAAGGGCTTTTCCAGCGTCGCGCTCGCGCCGAGCGCGCTCGCGGCCCGCAGATATTCCGCGCCGCGATGGCTGCCGGAAATGGCCAGGATCGGCAGGGTCCGGGTGATCTTGCGGATCTGTTCGATCGTCTCGATGCCGTCCTGCTCCGGCATGAACAGGTCGGTCACGACCAGATCGAAGGTTTCCCGACGGTAGGCGGCGACGCCGGCGCGCCCGTTGATGGCCAGCGTCACGTGATGGCTGCCGGCGGTCAGCGCAGCGCCAGCGAGCGCGAGCACCGCCGGATCGTCGTCGATGAACAAAATGCGAGCCATGCGCTATCGCCTCCTGGTGTCGGCCGACCACCCATCTGAAGTCGTAAATTCCGATAGACTCGATATGGGGGTTGCGATGGCGAGCGACGGGGGCAACGAAGTGTCATCGCGGCTGCCGAGCGACCGGCGGTTCATTTTTTGCCAACCCGTTCCGGGTTATCCAGTTCGGTGCGCAAGGCCCGGGGTTTGCCGAACCGGCCGATGGCGACGCAGAGATGGCCAAGCAGCGTCCAGGACGAGACGGTCGGGTCGGGGTATCAGCCGCGTGCGAAAAGCACGGTTGGTTGAGATTTGTAGGTTGTTCGGCTGAATTCGGTATAGCCGCATTTCCGGGCGAGTTTGATGGACGGAGTGTTCTCCGGCGCGATCATACAGACCGTGCGCCGGGCAGGAAGCTGTCTATCCTCCCATGACAATGCTGCGCGAACCGCCTCGGTGGCCCAGCCGCGGCCGTGCGCCCAAGGCGCCAGCGCCCAACCGATCTCGGGCGTTCCGGCGATGCTCGGCTCCATCTCCCGCTTGAAATCAGCGAAGCCGACCTCACCGACGAAACGCCCCGAACTCCGGTCTTCGACGAGCCAATATCCGAAGCCCAGCATCGCCCAGAGTCCGTGATAGCGCAGCAGGCGGCCCCACGTCTCTTCCTGGCTCGATGGCTTGCCCCCGATGAAGCGTGTTACCGCCGGATCGCACCACATCTCGGCACTAGCCTCGAGGTCGTCCGCTCGATGGCCGCGCAGCGTCAGGTGCTCGGTCTGGAGCGTGGGGATCGTATCCTCTGTCATCGTGGATGAGCTTCCTTCTCGTTCGACGGACTGATATTCGCCGGTCGTCATGGGGTATGGTCGATTCGGACTTGGACTCGACAACGATCCCGCCTCTTCGGCAATGCCTGGGAGGTTTGCAGACACTCTCGTGCACCCGATGCTCATCATCGAGGTTCTGTTTGTCCGAAAACCCAATCACAGATCTCGAACCGCTATTTTATGGCCCAGTAAGGCTATGGCCGCACTGCCCGGGTCTGGAAAACGCCTTCTCCAGGCCCGGGCGGCCGCCCGCTGGCTATAGCGCGACGGCGATGACGAGGCTCTTGGGCTCGACACAGCCCACGTCCGACGACTGACTGTCATCGTCGTCATATGGGAAGGCGTATTGCAGGTTTGCGATGGCCCGCTCGTGCCAGAACCGCGCGTAGAGGTTCGCCGGCACTTTTTGATAGAAGGTCGCCGGCACGTGCTGTTGCCAGAAATTGGTGTTGGCCAATGTCCCATTCGGCTTGAAGGAGCCCGGCGTCTCGGCGACGTGCCGATTGAGCGCCGCGCTCAGATCGGGCAATTGCGTCGCCAGGTTCAGGAAGTCGGTCGGCTTCGGGATCGTGAGCCCGTTCGCCGCCCAGACTTGATTGATGTAGGCCGTGTAGTAGCTGGCATAGGGACCGTTCTGGCCGAAGCCCGCGCCACCCGGCTCGCCGATCCGATAGGGCCATTGGGTCTGCGCTGCGGCGTTCCAGGGCGATCCCAGCTCGGCCTGGTATTTGAGGAACGTCACCTCGCGCGGTTCGAGCAGCGTGCCGTAATCCTCGCCGCGCTCGACGAGCGTGCCGTCGCCGCATTGCAGGCGAAAGGCATGCGGCAGTCCCCAGGCATCCACCCGGGTCGTGTCGCCGTTGAACCACATCTGGCTCGGGCTATTGAACCCGACGTTCACCTCCATGAAGTCGAAATAGTCCTTGGCACCGGTACCGACCAAACTCTTGTCGTTGGCGATGTAAAAGTAGATCCGCGTGCCGCCGACCGCGGGCATGTTGTAGATCGGTTCTTCGGCGATCGAATGCAGCTCGTTGACCTTCTGGCCTGTGGAGGTCGTCGCCTGGATCGACCAGAAGACGTTGGTATCGGGCACGGCGCCACCGGTGGCGTTGACGAACTTGACCGTCATGGCTTGACCGGTCGGGGCAGGCAGGGCGGCGAGATTGCCCCAGAAGCTGTCCGGCGGCGCGCCGTCCGCGTCGGGGCCGAACGTCAGCATCGCTCCTTTCGACAGAGTCGATCCGCTCGCGTTCTTGGCCACGACGCTCAACATCCGGCCGCCTTGCGTGGCGGTCAGGGGCGTCGTGATCAGAAAGGCGCCGGTGGCGCCCGGGACCGCCACCGGCGCACCGAGTTTGCCCGCCGCGTTGGGGATGGCCATGTACCATTGGTAGGAAGTGGCGCCCGTGGCGACGACGTTGAAACCGGCGCGCTGGCCGACCCGCTCGACCTGGGCCGCCGGCTGCGTGGTGATGACGGGCACCTGGGCCGCGGCGCCCGCGGCGGTGCCGAACGAGGCCATCGTTATCGCGGCGCCGACAAGCGCGCGCGTCGTGCCGCGCTTTCGAAGCTGATCGTTTCCTGACTGTGCCGTCATCCACCCCTCCATTCGAAATGGCTTCTATCGAATGGAAGGCAGAACGATCCCTTCCGGCTCGATAAGCCATGATAGGCGCCGGCTGTCCGGCGCCTCGTGAATGCCTGTTTTCACAAGGGAATCCACGCGAGGGAAATCTGACATCTGCCCGGATGACACTGCTGTAGCATTTATGGCACGCAGATAATTACTCACGCGACGAGCGATATTCCGCGAAATTACTGAATATACATTACAGTAATGGATCCTTCCCGCGAAGGACCCCAGCATGCAACCGGCGTTTGGGTGGGGCGATGCCCTTACGCCTTGAGCAGGCTTACATGGGCCGCGACGATCCGCCAGCCCTCGCTCAGCCGGACCCAGGTCTGGCTCTGCCGGCCGGCGACGCCGGACCCGTGACGGTGGAACTCGGTGTTGGCGGTCGCCAGATCGGCGCCGAACGTCGTGATCACGGTGTTGGCGAGCGCGCGGGCTAGGTTGGTGGCCGGACGGGCGGAGCGAAAGGCGCGGATCGCTTCGATGCCGTAGAGATTTTCGCCGGTGCCGTAACGAAGCACCAGAGGGCTGTCCCAGAACAGCCGGTCCAGGGTATCGAGGTCGTTGCCGACAAGCGCCTGCTCATAGCGGGCGAAGGCCGCCGTGACTTCGGCCAGTACGTCGGGGCGGTTGATCTCCATGGGCTTGGCTCCTCAAGCGATGCCGGTTTCGGCCCGGGCGAGGCCGGCCGCCTCGAGGGCGGCGGCGACGCGCAGGCACAGGTCTTCGCGCCAGGGCGCCGCAATGATCTGCACGCCGATCGGCAGGCCGCCGGATCCCTTGAGCGGCGCGACCGCCACCGGCAGGCCGATGCAGGAGATCGGCTGGGTGAAGAGGCCGAGGTTGGGGCGCAGCGGCACCTCCTCCGTGCCGAGCCGCAGGGTCCGCTGACCCAACAGCGGCGCCGGGCACGGCGTCGCCGGTGCCAGGATGACATCGACCGCGTCGAACAGCGCCAGCACCTGCTCGTGATACCAGCGCCGGAAGCGCTGGGCGCGCACCAGCCAGGCCGCCGGCAACAGCGCGCCGGCGAGGAAGCGGGCGCGCGTATCCGGGTCGAACTCGACGGCCCGGGACCGCAGCCGGTCCAGATGCAGCGTGCTGCTCTCGGCATTGGTGATGAGGAAGGCCGCGGCCCGGCCGCGTGCCGCCTCCGGGATCTCGATCTCCTGCGACGCCCCCAGCGCGCGGGCTGCCCGATCGACGGCGTCCAGCACCTCGCCCTGGGCGCCGGTGCGGAAATAGCCGCCGGCGACGGCGATGCGCAGCCCCTCGATCCCGCCGGCGGTACCCGTTCGCTCGAGCGGGCGGCCGGCACAGCCTGGATCGCCCGCCGCCGGGCCTTGCAGCGCATCATAGATCAGCGCCAGGTCGGCGGCGTCGGTTGCGAAGGGGCCCAGATGATCGAGGCTCTCGCAGAATGGAAAGGTGCCGGTCCGCGTCAGCCGGCCATAGGTCGGCTTCAGGCCGAAGATGCCGCAGAGCGAGGACGGCACGCGGATCGAGCCGTTGGTGTCGGATCCGAGCGCCGTCGGCACGAAGCCGGCCGCCACCGCCGCGGCCGACCCGCCGGACGAGCCGCCCGACATGCGGCCCAGATCGCGCGGGTTGCGCGACGGCCCGTCATGGGCGTTCTCGCCGGTGAAGTCATAGGCATACTCGCCCATGTTGAGCCCGCCCAGCAGGATGGCGCCGGCGGCCTCGAGGCGCTGGATCAGCACTGCGTCGCGCGCGGCAGGCTTCCGCTCGCGATTGATCCTGGATCCGGCCCGGGTCGGCAGGCCGGCGATGTCGAACAGGTTCTTGACGCCGTAGGGCACGCCGGCGAGCGGCCCGAGCGGCGCTCCCCGGCGCCGGGTCTCGTCCAGCGCGTCGGCCTGTGCGAGCGCCCGATCGGCCGTCACGTCGGTGAAGGCGCCGACCCGGTCGTTGTCCGCCGCGATGCGGTCGAGCGCCGCAATGGTCACCTCCCGCGCGGAGACGGCGCCGTTGGCGACTGCCGCGGCGATGGCCCGGGCGGTGACGGGAAGCACGCTCATGCCTCGCGCTCGCCCGGCCGGAAGACGGGGGCCGCATGCTCCAGTTCCTCGCCTGGTGGAAAGCCGTCGAGCAGATCGGCCATCCGCGCCGCGACGGTGAGGAATTGCTCGACTTCCGGCCTCCAGGCCGCTTCGACCGACAAGCCGAGGATCGGGGCCATGGCGTCGAGATGCTTCGCAGGGTCGAACGTGCTCATGAGGTCCCCTTGGCTAGGTGCCTGGTCTGCAGGCTTTCCGCCTGCTCTTTAATCAGCGCTGGAGGACACGGCGGTGCCCGGCAGGACGGTCGGCACCAGCACTGCCGAGCGGGCGTTGAGCAAAAGGATGGCTGCGACGGCGAGATAGGCGAAGGCCACCTCGGGGGAGCGCGCGATGCCGATCTGCTCGCCATGGATAAGGCCGAAGAAGGTCAGCACGGCGCCGGCAAGCGCGAAGGCGGCGGCGCGCATCAGCTGGCGCTCGATGATGAACACGGCGATGGCGCCCAGCACGATGCCGGCGAGGGTGGCGCCGCCACCGAGGATGTCCAGCCCGCGATAGAGCACCCCCACCTGGCCGAGCTTGTCGAAGCCGACGGCCGACGCGCTGGTGCCCGCGGCGCCCAGCGCGTTGTCGATCTGCGTCTTGCCCCAGGCCGCAATCTGCGGCAGCAACGCCAAGACGACGGCTGGGGCATGGCGATGCGGAGTCTCCTGGAATGCCTGGCTGCCGATCAGCATGCCGATATAGAGCAGGATCGGCAGGATCGCGACGACGGGGATCAGCGACGACAGCACCGCGATGATCCCGAACGTCGTCAGCACCAATACGACGATGCCGGTGACCAGCGAATAGCCGATCCGGCCGCCCATCGCCTTCCAGCCCGGATGGCCGATATAGACCGCGTTGATGAATGGATTGCCGAGCAGGCAGCCGATCAGGCTGATGACCCCGTCGGCCGTCAGCACGCGGGTGGTCGGGAAGCTGTCGCCGGCGGCGGCCGCGCTTTCGACGTTGTCGAGCGCTTCGATCAGATCGTAAATGCCGAACGGGATTGCCGTGACCAGGATCACGCCCAGGTATTTGAAGCCTCCGAAAACCTCGCTGACGGCGGGCGTGGGCAGGGCAAAGCCGAAGTTGCCGACCGACGTGCCGAGCTTGGCCAGGCTGAGGTCGCCGTATCCCAGGCCCAGCAGCGTCGAAACCCAGGCAATGACGGTGCCGAGGCAGATCGCGACCAGACCACCGGGCACGCCGCCGAAATAGCGCACGCCACCGAACCAGCTGCAGAGGATGATGGCAAAGCAGACGAGGCCGATCACCGGCGTCGAGAAGATCTGGGCGGCCGGGCTCATCGCAATGAACGTCAGTGAGATGCCGGCGAGCGAGCCCAGCAGCGCGGCGCGGGGGGTGATGCGCCGGATCGCCGGACCGATGAACCCGCCCGCCATCAGCACGAAGCTTTGTACGAACACCCAGGTGAGCCCGGCCTCCCAGGCCTGCAGCGGGTCGTTGGTCGCGAGCTTGATCGGCAGCATCACGACGAAGGTGACCACGAACATGTGCGGCACGCTGATGCCGGACGGCAGCGCGCAGACATCGATGCGGCCGGTTCTCTGGGCGAGCCGGTAGGCGAGCCAGGCGTAATAGGCCGTGCTGAGAAACAGCATCAGGCCCAGCGCCGGCAGGATGCGGCCGAACACCAGAGCATCCGGCATCTTCAGCACGAAGCGCAGCAGCCCGGTCAGGACCAGCACGTTGACCAGGATATTGGTGCCGAAGCCGAACAGCGCATTCCAATCGCCGGAGACCCAGAGAGCGGGCCGCGGGGGCAATGCTTGGCTCATGCCGGGTCTCCTTCATCGCTGTGAAGTTCGGATAGGATGGCGAGCAGGTCGCCCAGATGGCCGACCCAGCCGAAAATGCCGCCTTGCGCGGCGATCATCCGCAGGCCCACCGCGTGGAACTCGGGGAAATAGGAGCCGCAGCATTCGGCGACCACGAGACAGTCATAGCCGCGGTCGTTGGCTTCCCGGACGGTGGTATGGACGCAGACCTCGGTGGTGACGCCGGTCACGATGAGCTGACGGATGCCGCGTGCCTGCAGGATGGCGTGCAGGTCGGTGGCATGGAAGGCGCCCTTGCCGGGTTTGTCGATCACCGGCTCGCCCGGCAGCGGCGCCAGTTCGGGCACGATGTCGTGGCCCGGTTCGCCGCGCACGAGAATGCGCCCCATCGGCCCGGCATCGCCGATGCGCGCCGGGCCGCCACCGCGCAAATACTTGGCGGGCGGCAGATCGGCAAGATCGGGGCGATGGCCTTCACGGGTGTGGATGACCGGCAGGCGCGCCATTCGCCACGCGTCCAGCAGCCGGCGGTTGGCCGCGATGGCCGGACGGAGCAGGGACACATCGTTGCCGAGCATGGCGCCGAAACCGCCGGGCTCGAGAAAGTCACGCTGCATGTCGATGATGACGAGCGCCGAGCCGCCTGGCAAGAAGGCGAAGTCATAGGGCTCGGCGCGGACCTGGATCATCCCGGATCCGAGGCAATTTGCGTGCCATCATCGGAGCGCAAGGATAGCGAGGCCACTGGTCGTCGCGAACCCGGTGGACGGGCTGGGAGGACCTGGGGCATTCTGCCGTATGACCCGCGGTCGTGTCCCCCTCGTGGCGTAGGAAGGTGACCGCCAAACGGCCGTCTGCGGACAGGTCGATCGCCTGGACGACCGACACGCCCCGCTCGCGGATCAGCTTCACCGCCTCGATCTTGAACTCGCGACCAAATATCCTGCGCTTCATCACCGGCCTCCAGTTCCATTGAAACACCTAACTCGGTGTCCACGGAACCGGGGACAGCTCAGGGAGATGCCTGCGATTGCCTCGTCCTGGGACGGGATGGTTGGGGCAAGGAAATTTTAGCGAGGGTGAGCCGGTTGGCGCGAGATCGAGCCGTTTTGACGCGATTAGTTGATTGAAATATATGGGATAATCGCTTGATTGCTCCGCCGATTACGCTTGTCACTGACTCCGATTAACCCTGTCCACTCCGACTAGCTCTGTCACCCGACAGCGATGGCCACGCTCGTAGAACATGCCGATCTGGACTTGTATCGTTGTCTAAGCTTGTATTGAAGCCATGGTTGCCAGGGGGTGTTCGTGCAGGAAATCCATTTCACCTATCTGAACGCGCTCGACGTCGAAAAGCTGGCGCTGACCGATGCCGAGATCCTGGCGGCGGTCGAGAGCGGGCTGAAGGCGCAGGGCGATGGCCTGACCGTGATCGAGCCGCGCGTGCATCTGATTCCGGAAAGCTCGACCAAGGGCCATTTCAACGTGCTGCGCGGCTATGTGAAGCCGCTGGGCCTGGCCGGGGTGAAGGTGGTCGGCGACTTCGTCGACAATTATAAGCGCGACCTGCCGTCGGAACTGGCGATCCTCACTCTGTTCGATCCGGAAACCGGCGTGCTGAAGGCGCTGCTGGACGCGACCTCGATCACCGACATGCGCACCGGCGCCATGACGGCACTGGGCGGCAAATTCCTGGGGCCGAAGAATGCTCGGGTCCTGGGCCATATCGGCGCGCGCGGCACGGCCTATTGGAACGTCCGGCTGCTGGATCATTATTTCGATTTCGATGAGATCCGCGTGCATTCGCGCCGGCCGGAAAGCCAGAACGCCTTCGCCGAGCGCCTGTCGCAGGACCTGGGCAAGAAGGTCGTCGCGACCGCGGATTGGGAGAGCTGCGTGCGCGGCGCCGATATCGTGGTCGAGGCCTCGCGCCTGCCCGAACCGACGCCGATGCTGAAGACGGAATGGATCAAGAAAGGCGCACTGGTCGTGCCCTATGGCACCATGAGCGCGGTCGAACTGAGCCTGACCGACATCATGGACAAGATGGTGGTCGATGATTGGGGGCAGTGCCGCAAGGGGCTGCCGTTCGGCGCGCTGCGCGCCCATGTCGACAGCGACCGGCTGACCCAGGAGAACCTGCACGCCGAGCTGGGCCAGATCATCGCCGGCCACAAGCCGGGCCGGGAATCGGCCGACGAGACTATTCTGTTCTGGCATCGCGGCCTGTCCCTGAGCGATATCGCGCTGGGCCATGCCATGCTGGAAAAGGCCGCCACGCTGGGGCTGGGCCAGAGGCTGCGCTTCGCCTGATGCCGGCCGCCCTGGTCGCCAATGCCCGGATGTATGCGGTGGCGCCGGGGGCGGCGGCCGCGTGGCGGGCTTTGTTCGGCTGGCTGGCCGATGCGGCGAGGCGACGGCTCGATATCGTCGATCATCCGGCGCCGGCACCGCTGGAGACGCTGTGGGCGCGCGATGATCTGGCCGCCACGTTCATGTGTGGCTGGCCGTTTGCGCGCGAAGGCGGCACGCGCCCGATCGTGGCGGCGCCGATCCCGCTGACCAGCCCACCGGGCCAGGCGCTCTATCGCAGCCATTTCATCGTGCGCGCCGACAGCGCGTTCCAGGCGCTGTCCGATACGTTCGGCGGCCGGCTGGCCTATACGGTCGACAGCTCGCATTCCGGCTACAATGCCCCACGTCATCACCTGCTCGCCTACCGCACATCGGATCGACCGGCCTTGTATGGCGCCACGGTCGGGCCGCTGATCACGCCGCGCCGGGTGGTCGAGACCATTCGGACCGGCGCGGCCGATGTCGGCCCACTCGATTCCTATGCTTATGACCTGCTGTGCCGGCACGATCCGGATCTGATGGCCGGTGTGCGCGTGCTGGACAGCACCGCATGGGTGCCGATGCCGCTGCTGGTCGGCAGCCGGGGCGGCGATGCGGGCGTCGCGCGCGAGCTGGGCCTGGTGCTGCAGGGGGCGGCGGCCGATCCGATCGCTGAACCGATCCTGGCCGATCTGGCGCTCTCGGGATTCGCGCGGCCCGAGGCCGATGATTATCGGGTGACGGTCGGGTGGGATACGGATGCCCGTGCCGCGGGTTACGCGATTGTGATGTAAGCGGCTAAACGCCTGTGCCAGATTAATATTTGAGCCGGATCAAAATCGACGAGAGGACGTGACGCATGACCGATTTCAGCCGGCGCCAGATCCTGGGCGCTGCCGCCACGACGGCCATTCTCGGGGCTGCGGGCTTTCCCTTCCCGGTCCTGGCCCAGCAGGGACGCAGCAGCGTCACGCTCGCCATCGGCCGCGACATCCAGGGCCCGCTGACGCCGGCCGACCGGGTCGGCGCGATCGAGGGCAATATCATGCGCACGGTCTGCCAGGGCCTGATCCGCTTCAAGCCGGGCAGCTTCGAGTGGGAGCTGTCGGCGGCGAAGAGCCTGACCCAGGTCAACGACACCACCATCGAATTCGAGCTCAATCCGGGCGCGCTGTTCCACGGCGGCTATGGCGAGATGACCGCCGACGACGTCAAGTTCTCGTTCGAGCTGTTCGGCAAGACCGGTGCCGACGGCAAGCCCGCGGGCTATGCCAAGGATTGGGCGACGCTCGACCATGTCGAGGTCACCGGCAAATACACCGGCAAGATCCTGCTGAAGTCGGCCGCCCCGCAGCTGTGGCTGGTCGTGCTGCCCGACAATTCCGGCCTGATCATCTCGAAGAAGGCGTACGAGGCTGGCTGCTACCGGTCCGACCAGCAGCCGATCAAGCTGATCGGCACCGGCGCCTATATGCTGGCCGAGTGGGTGCCGAACCAGCGCATCGTGCTGAAGACCAACCCGGACTGGAAGGGGGCGAAGCCCGGCTTTCCGGAAATCGTGCTGCAGCCGGTGCGCGACCCCAAGACCGCCGAGCTGGCGCTGGCCGCCGACGAGTTGCAGTTCACGCCGCTCGAGCCGGCCGATGCCGCCGAGATCGAGAAGGCGAAGGACACCAAGGTCTTGCGCCAGGATTCGATCAATTACGTCTGGATCGGCCTGAACCTGGAGAAGGCACCGTTCGACAATCCGAAGGTGCGCCAGGCGCTGAAGCTGGCAATCGACGTCGATCAGGTGCTGGCCGGCGCCTATAACGGCACGGTCAAGCCGGCCTATGCGCTGATGGCGCCGGGGCTGCTCGGCTATTGGGCCGACGCGCCGAAGCCCAAACCCGATGCGGCGGCGGCGAAGCGGCTGCTGGCCGAGGCCGGTCACCCGAACGGCTTCAAATGCACGCTGACGCTGATGAACAAGCCGACCTTCCAGGCGATCGGCCAGATCGTGCAGGCCCTGCTGGGTGAGGTCGGCGTGCAGGTCGACCTGCAGGTGTTGGACGCCGGCGCCTATTACGCCGTCGGCAAGGGCGATGCCGGCAAGAACCTCGACATGGCGCTGCAGCGCTTCGGCGGCAAGGCCGATCCTGCCTTCCAGACCCAATGGTTCGTCGCCTCGCAGATCGGCACCTGGAACTGGCAGCGCTGGAACGACCCGCCGTTCGACGAGGCCTCGACCAAGGCCGCCAGCACGAACGACAAGGCCGAGCGCAATCGCCTGTATATCGCGGCGCAGCAGCGCATGGAGGCGTCGGGCGCCTTCATCTGGCTGACCCATGAGGCGAACATCTTCGCGTTCCGGCCCTGGCTGACGCCGGCCGTGCTGCCGAACGGCGACGACATGCTCTACGACCGCTTCGCCTCGGCCTGATGACTCTGTCGCCGAAGCTGCGCTATGTCAGCAGCAGGATCGTCACCACGCTGCTCGTGCTGGTCTCGGCCACGGTCCTGCTGTTCTCGCTGACCCTGTTCATCCCGGGCAATCCGGCCGAGATCCTGCTGGGGCCGCGCGCGACGCCGGAGGCGGTCCAGGCTTACAGCCATATCATGGGCCTGGACCGGCCGCTGCCGGAGCGGCTGGTCATCTTCCTGGGCAATGTGCTGCGCGGCGACCTGGGCCGCGACGTGATCAGCGGCCGGCCGGTGCTGGATCTGGTGCTGGAGGTGTTTCCCTACACGCTGACCCTGACGCTGGCCGCGATCGGGCTCGCGATCGTTTTGGGCGTGCCCTTGGGCTGCTATGCCGCGACCCATCCGGGCAGCGTGCTGGACCAGGTGGGCGCCGTGATCAGCGTCGGTTTCATCGCCATGCCGAACTTCGTCGTGGCGGTGTTCCTGGTGCTGATCTTCTCGGTCTGGCTCCATTGGCTGCCGGTGCTGGGCGTCGGGCGCGATGGCGGCTGGGGCGACGCGTTCCTGCGCCTGATCCTGCCGGCGTTGTCGCTGGCCTTGAGCTGGATCGGCTATATCGCCCGCCTGCTGCGCGCCTCGCTGCTGGAGGTGCTGGGCGAGGCGCATATCCGCACCGCGCGCGCCTATGGCGTGCCGGAACGGCGCATCGTCTATCGCAACGCGCTGAAGCTGGCGGCGATCCCGACCGTGGCGATCCTCGGCCTAGGCGTCGGGCGCCTGCTCGGCGGCGCCATCTTCGCCGAGATCGTGTTCGCCCGGCCGGGTCTCGGCACCCTGGTCTATGACGCGATCGCCGTGCGTAATTACCCGGTGGTCCAGGCCGCCGTGCTGGTCGTGGTCGGGGTGTTCACCGTGACCAACCTGCTGACCGACCTGACCTATCTGTGGCTCGACCCGCGGCTCGGCCGGCGGTTGGGAGAGGGGCGGTGAGGGCGGCGTTCCGCGCGGTCTGGCGCAGCCCGACCGGCCGGATCGGCCTGGTGCTGGTCGTGCTGGTGTTGCTGTTCAGCCTGTTCGGCCCGTTCGTCATTCCATATGAGCCCAACAAGCTCGACGTGCTGCACCGTTTCGCCGGGCCGACGCCGATCCATTGGATGGGCACCGACAATCTGGGCCGCGACCTCGCCGTGCGCATGGCGGTCGGCGGCCAGATCGCGCTCGGCGTGGCGCTCAGCACCATCGGCCTCTCGCTGGTCGGCGGCACGCTGCTCGGCATCGCGGCCGCCTATGCGCCGACCCAGATCGAGCGCGTCATCCTGATCGTGTTCGACGTGCTGAGCGCGTTTCCGCCGCTGATCTTCGCGCTCGCGATCGTGGCGCTGCTCGGGCCCGGGCTGGACAAGGTCGTCTTCATCCTGGCCATCACCATGGTGCCGCATTTCGGCCGGATCGCGCGGGCGCAGACCCTGTCGCTGAAGCATGCGCCGTTCCTGGATGCGACGCGCGTGCTGGGCGCCTCGGCGTCCCGGCTGGTCCTGGTCCATGTCGTGCCGAACATCATGGGGCCGCTGGTCGTGCTCGCCAGCATGGATATTCCGGTCGTGATCACGCTCGAAGCCGGCTTGAGCTTCCTCGGCATCGGCGTGCCGCCGCCGCGCGCCAGCTGGGGCGGGCTGCTGCACGACGGCTATACCAACCTGACCCAATCGCCCTGGCCGGTGACCTTCGCCGGGCTGATGCTGATCCTGGCGACGCTCGGCTTCACCCTGTTCGGCGAGGCGCTGCGCGACGCGATCGACCCCAAGCTCCGGGCCGCGCCATGACCGAAGCGCTGCTGAAGATCCGCGATCTGTCGGTCCATTTCCGTACCGGCAACGGCACGGCGCAGGTGCTGCGCAACGTCTCGCTCGACCTCGGCCGCGGTCGGGCGGTCGGCGTGGTCGGCGAAAGCGGCTCGGGCAAATCGACCCTGGCCGCCGCCCTGCTGCGCCTGCTGCCGGCCAATCTGGCGCTGCTCGACGGCACGATCGAGCTGGACGGCCGCAACCTGCTGGATTTGCCGATCGCGGAGACGGTCGCGCTGCGCGGCACCCGCTTCGCCATGATCTTCCAGGACCCGATGACCGCGCTCAATCCGGTCTTCACCATCGGCAACCAGCTGGTTGAGCTGCAGCGCGCCAAGCGGCCGAAGGCGTCGAAGACAGAACTGCTGGCGCGAGCCACGGCCATGCTGGGCCGCGTCGGCATCGCCGATCCGGCGCGCCGGCTCACGCAATATCCTCATGAATTTTCCGGCGGCATGCGCCAGCGCGTGATGATCGCGGCGGCCTTGCTGACCGATGCCGACCTGCTGATCGCCGACGAGCCGACGACGGCGCTCGACCCGACGATCGAGGCGCAGATCGTGGCGCTGATGCGCGATCTGCATGACGAGATCGGCGGCACGCTGATGCTGATCTCCCATAGTCTGGGGCTGATCTCGGAACTGTGCGACGACGTGGTCGTGCTCTATGCCGGCAAACTGGTCGAAAGCGGGCCGATGGCCGACGTGTTCCGCACGCCGCTGCATCCCTATACCCGCGCGCTGATCGCCTGCGAGATCGCGGCGGATGTCGAGCGCGGCGACAGGCTCGCGTCGATCCCGGGGGAGGTGCCGGACGTGACGCGCCTGCCGCCCGGCTGCATCTTCGCCAACCGCTGCCCCGACGTGATCCCCGCTTGCCTCGATGCGGTGCCGGAACTGCGCGAATTCGGTCCGGACCGGAGGGCGGCATGCATCCGGATCTGATCGAGGTCCAGGACGCGGCCGTCGCGTTCGGCCGCGTGACGGCGGTCGATGCTGTGTCGCTGGCGATCCGGCCGGGGGAGACCGTCGGCCTGATCGGCGAAAGCGGGTCGGGCAAGAGCACGCTCGCGCGCCTGCTGGTCGATTTGGTCCGGCCGAACGCCGGCACTGTCCGCTTCGACGGCCAGGATCTGGCGACGCTCGACCGGGCTGCGCGACGGGCCTACCGGCGCGACGCGCAGATGATCTTTCAAGACCCGGTCGCGTCGCTGTCGCCGCGCATGACGATCGGCCGCGCGCTGGCGGAACCCTTGGCGATTCATGGCATCGACAGGGCCCAGGCCTGGCCCGGCGTGCTGGAACTGCTGCACCGGGTCGGCCTGCCCGAAACCATCCTCGGCAAATATCCGCATCAGGTCAGCGGTGGCCAGGCGCGCCGGGTCGGCATCGCCCGCGCGCTGGTGCTGCGGCCCAAGCTGGTGGTGGCCGACGAGCCCACAGCGGGACTGGACGTCTCGGTCCAGGGCGACCTGGTCAATCTCATGACCGAGCTGCAGCGCGACTTCGGCCTGACCTATCTGCTGGTCTCGCATAACCTCAACGTCGTGCGTGCCATGGCCGACCGGTTCGCGGTGATGTATCTGGGCCGATTGATCGAGGTCGGGCCCGCGCGCCGGATCTTCGTGGCCCCGGCGCATCCCTATACGCGCGCTCTGATCGCGGCCACGCCGAGGCTCGATCCGGACCGGCTGCAGGCACCGGTGCCGCTGGCCGGCGAGATGCCGAACCCGGCCGACCTGCCGCCCGGCTGTCGGTTCCAGACCCGCTGTCCGCTGGTCGACGACCATTGCCGCAAGGTCGAGCCGCCGGAGACGGCGCTCACGGATGGGCGGATGGTGCGGTGTCATAAGCCGCTGGTCGATTGATGGCGGAACGACGCTTCCGCAGAATGGCGGATGAGGGACACGGCCTGCCGGCCGTCATGCCTCAGGGCGCGACATCGACGTCGTCCACGAACAGGGAGCGCGACGGCAGTTGCCGGTAGCCGGTCACCTTCGGCGAGGTTGCGTAGGCAACCAGCGTGAAGGAGACCGGGATGACCGCCTGATCCGCCAACAGGACCTGCTCGGCCTCGGCCACCTTGGCCGCGTGGGCCGCCGGATCGGCGGTTTCGTTCGCCTGATCCAACAGCGCATTAAAACGCGGGTTGGCGTAGTCGCCCTCGTTCTCGGTCGGGTTCGGCGGCGCGTGCCGAAGGCTGTCGAGCAGATTGCGGGCATCGGGCACGGCGGCGTTTTCGCCTTTGCCGCCGAGTTCGAACTGCCCGGTGCGATAGGCGCCATACAGGCCGTTGTCATCGGGGAAGATCTCGCAGGTCAGTTTTGCGCCGAGCGCCGCGCGCCACATCTCCTGCAGGGCGGCGCAGGTCTTGCCATCCCAATAGGTGAATTTGAATTCCAGCGGACGATCGGGGCCGTAGCCCGCCTGGGCATAGAGCTTGCGGGCCTCGGCAATCCGGTCCGGCATGGCCCGATCGGCGAAATCCTCGCGGGGATGGGGGTAGTCGGGAAATTGTGAGGGAACCAGGGCGAAGGCCGGAGCGTCCAAGGTCTGCTGGATCTTGATGATGACGGGCTGGTCGAGCGAGAGCGCCAGCGCGCGGCGCAACGGCAGGCTCTCCGCGAGCGGACCCTGGCGCATGTTGAAGAAAAGATAGGTGACGCGGTTCAACGGCGCAGTATGCAACTGGGCGCCCGCCAGCAGCTTGCCGTCTTTCGCGTCTTCGCTCGACAGGCTGACCACGTCCATCTCGCCGGCCTGGAACATGCGCTGTGCGGTCCGGCCGTTGTCGACCGCCAGGAAGTCGACTTCGTCCAGCCGGATCTTCGCGGCGTTCCAATAGGTCGGATTCCGCACGAACCTGATGTCGCCGTGGGGCGTATATGCGGCCAGCACGAACGGCCCGTTCGACACCATGTGGCCCGGCTGAACCCACTCGCGCCCCCATCGATCGATGAGCTCCCGCTCCAGCGGCACGAGTTGCGCCGCCCAGGTGGTGAAGAAGCTGTCGGCATGGTCCAGAGTGATGACCAGGGTCATCGGATCGGGCGCCTCGACGCCGAGCGCGTCCGGCGCCAGCGTGCCGGCAAGGCAGTCGCGCGCGTGCAGCACGGGCAGGATCGCATCGGTGCCACCCGAAGCCGTCTTCGGGTCCACCAGCCGCCGGAAGGCGTAGAGAAAATCCGCCGAGGTCACCGGACGACCATCGCTGAACGTGGCCCCCGGGCGCAGGTGAAAGCTATAGCGGCGACCGTCCGGCGAAATTTCCCACGAGGTTGCGGCAGCCGGTACGGGCGCGCCAGTCGCATCTTCGCGTGTCAACCCGTCGAGCATCATCGTGTCCAGCACGCGATCGGCCACGGCATGGCGCAGGTGCGGGTCGAGCGTCTCCGACTGTCCGGGCAGGCGCAGTCGCAGGACATGCTCGGCCGCCGCCGTGCCGGTGCTGCCCAGGATCAGGCCGGCGAGGAGAGGCACGGCCAGGGTCTTGAGATTCATGGTCGATGGGGCTCCAGGATTTCCGGGGAGCATTCTCGATGGCCTGCCGGTGCTTTGCAACCCAAAGGCTTGCAGGGTTTCGCAGCGTCAACCGGGCAGGAACGGCCCCGCGCACCGCGCCCGACCGCCGCTGTGCCGCGCCAGATTGGACGCGCCGCTCTCAATCGGATCCAGGTTCTGCTTCCCTGATCGGCGAGCTTCGGCGACTCTACGGTCGCAGAGTCAAGGGATCCGTATTTCACGATGACAGCTCCGACCCTCGCCAAGGTTTCCGTCCTATTCGCAAGGCTGCTTTTCGTCGCCACGGCGTTGCTGCTCCCCGGGGCGTCGTCGCTGGCAAACGATGCGGCGCCGGGTGGCATCCCGGCCTACGGCTATGAAATTGTCCGGGCCTTTCCGCATGATCCCAAAGCCTTCACCGAGGGCTTGTTCTACAAGGACGGCTTTCTCTACGAGAGTACGGGGATCGAAGGGCATTCCTCAGTCCGCAAAGTGCTGCTTGAAACGGGACAGGTCGTGCAAAAGCAGGATCTGCCCGCTGCGGACTTTGGCGAGGGAATTGTCGATTGGGCGGATAAACTGATCGTCCTGACTTGGCGCTCTCAGCTTGGCTACGTCCTCGACTTCAACAGCTTCGGGTTCCGTCGAACGTTTAGATATACCGGCGAAGGCTGGAGCCTGACGCGCAACGACACTGAAATATTCATGAGCGACGGCACATCGGAACTCCGCGTCATCGACCCGGAAACCCTGCGGGAAACGCGCCGGATCCGGGTAACGGCACAGGGGCGGCCGGTCGATCAACTGAATGAATTGGAATGGGTCAAGGGCGAGATCTTTGCCAATGTTTGGCAAACAGACCGTATCGCCCGCATCGATCCGGGCACCGGACGGATCATCGGGTGGATTGATCTGGCCGGACTCTTGCGATCGCAAGGTCCGGTTACAGGCAAGCCCGACGTGTTGAACGGCATTGCCTACGATCATGGCCATGATCGTCTGTTCGTGACGGGCAAGCTTTGGCCGTGGCTGTTCGAGATCCGGCTCGTCCGCAAATAGGGGCCCGACGCCTATTCTTCCGGCAGGAACAGCCCGCGTGCCGCGCGCGCCTCCCGCGCGATGAAGTCGCTGGTCGCCCGGATGCGCGGCAGGTCGTGCAGGTCGGCGTGGGTGATCAGCCAGAAGGTCCGCTCGATCGAGACGTCGCTCAGCACCGGCACGAGGCCGGGCTGGCCGGCCGCCATGAAGCACGGCAGGACGCACAGGCCGGCGCCGGCGAGCGTCGCCTGCAGCTGGGCGACCAGGGTCGAACTGCGGAATTGCGGCACGACGCCGGGGGCGATCAGCGGCAGATAATCCAGCTCCGGCGTGAAGATGAAATCCTCGGCATAGCCGATCAGCACCTGGGCTTTGAGATTGTCGGGCGCGGCAATCGGCGGATGCGCGGCCAGATAGGCCGGCGTCGCATAGAGGCCCAGGCGATAGTCGGTCAGCTTGCGGGCATAGAGCCGGCCTTCGGTCGGGCGCGACAGGCTGATCGCGATGTCGGCCTCGCGCTTCGACAGGCTGAACACGCGCGGCATCGTCACCAGTTCCGGCCGCAGTTCCGGATAGTCCCGGCACAGCGCGCCGATGCGTGGGGCCAGGAAATAGCTGCCGAAGCCGTCGGGCGCGCCGATCCGGACCGTGCCGGACACCAGCGGGCCATCTGCCTGGATTTCCTGGTGGGCGGCGAGCGCGGTCCGCTCCATCGCTTCGGCGGTCAGCAGCAGGCGCCGGCCGGCGGCGGTCAGGCTGTAGCCCTGCGGACTGCGCTCGAACAAGGGCGCCGACAGGGCGCGCTCCAGCGCCGCGATGCGCCGGCTGACCGTGGTATGATCCTGGCGCAGGCGGGCGGCGGCCGCGGTCAGCCGGCCGGTGCGCGCCACCGCCAGGAAATAGCGCAAATGATCCCAGTCGAACCCGTCGTCGATGGCCATGCGAGACTCGGCACATTGGTTCTGCAGAAATCCACATACCAGAATCGGCCCGAAGATGACATTCGTGCGGTGGGAAGAAACGTCGCATAAAGCCCAGACGTGGAGTTTTCGAGTCCCATGGGACCGTCACCCACGCTAGGATCTGCGAAAAAGACCAATACCCACTGGCTCCTCCGGGGCCGAAGCGTGGAGCGGACGGGATGGAATTCGAGCTTTCGGAAGACCAGCAGGCGTTTCAGGAGACCGCGCGCGGTTTCGCCCGCGACGTGCTGTTGCCTGGTGCCGCGCGCTGGGACGAGGACAAGCATTTCCCGGAAGCCGAACTCCGCCAGGCCGCAGCCCTGGGCTTCGCCGGCATCTATGTGCGGGACGACATCGGCGGGTCCGGCCTGGCCCGGCTCGACGCGGCGCTGATTTTCGAGGAGCTGGCGGCGGCCGATCCATCGACCGCGGCGTACCTCTCGATCCACAACATGGTCGCCTGGATGATCGACCGGTTCGGCGACGAGGGGGTGCGCCGGCGCTTCCTGCCGAAGCTGGTCACCATGGCGCATTTCGCCAGCTATTGCCTGACTGAGCCGGGTTCGGGCTCGGATGCCGCCTCGCTGTCGACCAAGGCGGTGCTGGACGGCGACCATTACGTGCTGAACGGCGCCAAGGCGTTCATCTCCGGCGGCGGTCGCAGCGAGATCTATGCGGTCATGGTCCGCACTGGCGGGCCGGGCCCGAAGGGCATCTCGTGCCTGCTGGTCGAGAAGGGCACGCCGGGCCTGTCGTTCGGCAAGCAGGAAAAGAAGCTCGGCTGGAACTCGCAGCCGACCTGCCAGGTCATCTTCGAGGGTTGCCGGGTGCCGGTCGCGAACCGGATCGGGGCCGAGGGCGAGGGCTTCAGGATCGCCATGGCCGGCCTCGACGGCGGCCGGGTCAATATCGGCGCCTGTTCGCTCGGCGGTGCCCGCGCCTGCTTGGAGGCGGCGCGGGTCTATATGGGCGAGCGCAAGCAGTTCGGCAAAGCGCTCGCCGATTTCCAGGCGCTACAGTTCAAGCTGGCCGATATGGCGACCGAGCTGGATGCTGCCCGGCTGATGATCCATCGCGCGGCCGTCTCGCTCGACGCCAAGCATCCGGAAGCGACGACCCGCTGCGCCATGGCCAAGCGCTTCGCGACCGATGTCGGTTTCCAGGTCGTCAACGACGCGCTGCAGCTGCATGGCGGCTACGGCTACATCAAGGAATACCCGATCGAGCGCTATCTCAGGGACCTGCGCGTCCATCAGATCCTCGAAGGGACCAACGAAATCATGCGCGTCATCATCGCGCGCCGCCTGCTGGAGAAGGCTTAATCATGACCCAGATCGCATTCATCGGCCTCGGCAACATGGGCCGGCCCATGGCGGAAAACCTGGTCAAGGCCGGGCATCAGGTGTCGGGCTTCGACATGGCCGCCGCCTCGCTCGAGGCCTTCGCCGACCATGGCGGCATCGCGGCCGCCTCCTCGGCCGAGGCGGTCGCGGGCGCCGAGGTGATCGTCACCATGCTGCCGGCCGGCCCGCATGTGCGCGGCGCCTATCTCGACCCCAAGGGCATCCTGGCCCATGCCAAGCCCGGCGCGCTGCTGATCGATTGCTCGACCATCGACGTCGATTCCGCCCGCGCGGTCGCCACGGCGGCGAGCGAGCGCGGCTTCGCCATGATCGACGCACCGGTTTCGGGCGGCACCGGCGGGGCGGCCGCCGCCACGCTGACCTTCATGGTCGGCGGTCCGGACGCGGCGGTCGAGCAGGCCAATGCCTATCTGGCGCAGATGGGCAAGACTATCGTCCATTGCGGCGGCGCCGGCACCGGCCAAGCCGCCAAGATCTGCAACAACATGATCCTGGGCATCTCGATGGCCGCCGTGTCGGAAGCCTTCGCGCTGGCCGAGAAGCTGGGGCTGGATGCGCAGAAGCTCTATGACGTCAGCTCGAAATCCTCCGGCCAATGCTGGTCGCTGACGACCTATTGCCCGACGCCGGGCCCCGTGCCGACCGCGCCGTCCAACCGCGGCTACGCGCCGGGATTCACCGCCGACATGATGCTGAAGGACCTGAAGCTGTCGCAGCAGGCGGCCCAGGCCTCGGGCGCCATCACCCCGCTCGGCGCGGAAGCGATGACGGTCTACCAGCTGCTGTCGGCCGCCGGCGGCGGCGCAAAGGATTTCTCGGTGGTACTGCCGTATCTCAGCGGCAAGCTGCGCGACTTTCTCTGACCCAACACTGTCAGATAAAAAACCTGATCAGGAGTCTCCCATGTCCCTCGAACAGAATCTGAACCCCTTCGCGCTCGCCGATGCGCTGTCGAACAAGCTGCTGATCGACGGCAAGCTGGTCCCGGCGCTGTCGGGCAAGCGTTTCGACGTGATCAATCCCGCGACCGGCGAGACGATCGGCCAGGCGGCCGACGGCGTCGCCGCCGATGTCGATCTGGCGGTCCAGGCCGCCGCCAAGGCGCAGAAGGGCTGGGCTAAGCTGCACCCGCGCGAGCGCGGCCGGCTGATTTCGGAATGCGGCCGCCTGCTCAACACCCATGTCGAGGAGATCGCCAAGCTGGTGGCGCTCGAGACCGGCAAGGCGCTGCGCACTGAAAGCCGGGTCGAGGCCGGCGTGCTGGCCGACGTGTTCGTGTTCTTCGGCGGGTTGGGTTCGGAGCTGAAGGGCGAGAGCGTACCGTTCAAGACCGACAGCATCACCATCACCCAGCGCGAGCCGATCGGGGTCGTCGGCGCGATCATCCCCTGGAACGTGCCGCTGCTGCTGATGGCGCTCAAGATCGCCCCGGCCATGGTCGCCGGCAATACGGTCGTGGTGAAGTCGGCCGAAGAGGCGCCGCTGGCCGTGCTGCGCGTCGCGCAGATCATGAACCAGGTGCTGCCGCCGGGCGTGTTCAACATGATCTCCGGCGACGGCCCGGGCGCCGGCGCGCCGCTGGTCTCGCATCCGAAGGTCGGCAAGGTCACCTTCACCGGCTCGGTCGAGACCGGCAGGATCGTCTATCGCGCCGCGGCCGAGAAGCTGATTCCGGTCACGCTCGAGCTGGGCGGCAAGAGCCCGATGATCATCATGGGCGACGCCGACGTCGACCGCGCGGTCGCCGGCGCCATCACCGGCATGCGCTTCACCCGCCAGGGCCAGAGCTGCACGGCGGCCAGCCGCATGTTTGTCCATGCCTCGATCCATGACGAATTCGTCGCCAAGCTCAAGGCCAAGGTCGATGAGATGGTCATGGGCGACCCGCTCGACGAGAAGACCGACATCGGCACGATCATCTCGCCCGAGCAGTTCGCCAAGGTGAAGTCGTACATCGCGCTGGGCGAGGCGTCGCCGGAGGCGACCACGCTGCGCTGCTCGGCCATGCCGACCGATCCCAAGCTGGCCAAGGGCCTGTTCGTGCAGCCGGTCGTGTTCCTGGGGCTCAGCAACGACCATCGCATCTGCAGGGAAGAAATCTTCGGGCCGGTCACCGCCGTGGTGAAGTTCACCGACTATGACGACGTCATCGCCCAGGCGAACGACACCGAGTATGGCTTGGCCGCGTCGATCTGGACCCGGGACCTGAAAACCGCGCTCGATGCGACCCAGAGACTCGAGGCCGGCCTGGTCCAGGTCAATCAGAACCTGGTGGTACAGCCGAACATGTCCTACGGCGGCGTCAAGCAGTCGGGCCTGGGCAAGGAAGCCTCGCTCGAAAGCATGCTGGAGCACTTCACCACCAAGAAGACGATCATCCTCAATCTCGGCTGATCGCCAAGGAAACGCCCTGCCGCCCTCTCCCTGGCGGCAGGGTCTATCCTCGCCTTCACCGGATGAAACTCTAATGACACGCGTTTCCAAGCGATTGAAATCACTCGTAACGCTTGACCTGCCATCCTATTTCCCATGACAAGGCCGTCGCGGCGGCGAGATGGGATCGATGATCAACGATGCGCACGAAACTTTTGGACCGAGGCCGGCTGCGGACGGCCTCGATGTATTTGGTGTGGCCGGGGCTGTTCGGCCTGGGCATGATCGGGACGGGCTTGGCATTCGCCAGCGACCATCCTCTGCCCTGGTTCGTCGCGCTCTATCTGTCGATCGCGCTCGGTATCGGCCTGCTGGAGCGGGTCATGCCGCATGAGCGGCGCTGGCTCGAAAACGATCGCGAAAGCCTCAACGACATCGCGCACACGCTGCTGAACAAGGGCAGCGTCAATGTCCTGATCGCCGTCATCACCATGGGCGCGGCGGCGATGGTCGTGCCGGCCGCCCCGTCCCAACCGCCGCTCTGGCCCGCCGACTGGCCGCTGTTCTGCCAGGTGCCGCTGGGTCTGATCGTCGCCGAGCTGGGGCTCTACACCGCGCACCGCGCCGCCCATGCCTGGCGTCCGCTCTGGCTGTTCCATGCGCTGCATCACAGCGTGACGCGGCTGTGGGTAGTCAATACCGGGCGGTTCCATTTCGTCGACACGCTGATCATGATCGTGCTCAGCCAGACGCCGCTCTATCTGCTGGGCGCGCCGCTGCCGGTGTTCCTGTGGGTCAGCGCCGTGACGGCGTTCGTCGGCCTGCTGACCCATTGCAACATCGAGGTGCGCACCGGCCTGCTCGACCGGGTGTTCTGCACGCCGGGCCTGCACCGCTGGCACCATTCGAAGGTGCTGGCGGAAGGCAACATGAACTACGGCGAAAACCTGGTGCTGTGGGATCAGATCTTCGGCACCTACTTCAATCCGCCGCGCCGTCCGCCGGCCGACATCGGCATCGAGGGCCAGATCGCGACCGGGTTCCTGCGGCAGGTGGCACAGCCGTTCACGGCCCAGGGTGTCCGCGAGATCCTGGGCGAGACCTGAGCGACACAAGAAAAAGGACGGAGGAACCTTTGGGGTCCCTCCGCCTCAAGTCGTTTCGTGATGAGGAGGATCTACAGGCTGCGCCCGACGCCTTAATGACGGGTTAGCAGTGGGTCGGGGCCGGTCGTTATTTGACGGTCGTTGCGGCACTACTGGCCGCCGCCGCCTTCGTGACCGACAATTTGGTGATCGTGGTGCCGGCGCTGCTTAGATTGCGGACCATGATGCCGTGCACGCCCAGAGGCAGGAGGCCGGTCCAGCTGCCGATGCCGACCGGGACGCCGTCGATCCGGATCTGCATCGTGGCCGGGTTGGGCGCGTCGGTCGTGAGAGTGAAGTTGCCGGCGGTCTGCACCATGACCGACCACGAGATGTAGTCTCCGACATGGGTCATGACACCGGTCGCCGTGCCGGACGGGGTCACCCCCAACGAGAACGAGATCGGGATATTGCCGGCATCGATCGGCAGGGGCCAGGCGAAGGCGCTGACCGGTCGGGTCGTCTGGATCGCCGCCAGGATCGCCTGCATCTTCGGTGTATTCTGGTCGGCGATGGTCGGGTTGGCGACGCCATAGGCCGTGGCGCCGGCCGCATTGAAGACATACGGCGTGCCGCCGCCCAGCTGATAGAACTTGTCGATCGCATTGGTCTCGAACGTCGCCGCACTCGGGTCGAGATTGGCGGTCAGCTGCAGCGAATTGGCATTGTCGCCGCCGACCTCGAAGCCGCCCTCATAGCCCATCTCGTGCAGGCCGAAGCCCAGCGCCCAGACCGCGTCGCCCTCGGTCGACGGGGTCGTCTCGCCGGAGGCATAGATCGCCGCCACCGTGGCGGCGCCGGCGCTGTTGGGGCTCTGGTACCAGCCGGCGCCGCCGCCCCAGAGATAGTAATTTGCCGGATGGGGTGCCGCGACATGGGTCACGCCATCGGCATTGTCATAGTAGTTTTCCAGATAGCCCAGCCCGATCGCGGCCGTGTTGTTGGAATTGCCGTACTGCCATTCGAACACCGGCCGGATCTTGGCCATCATGGCGCTGTCGCCCCAGACCGCCCGGAACAGGCTGCTGATCTGGATCGTCCGGTCGACCACCCGACGCTTGGTCCAGACCGTGGCATCGGTCGAACCGTCGTAATTCAGCGGCGAGCCGCCGGCCGCGACCGCGGCGGCGGCCAGGCTGGCGTTGGTCGCCGCCTGGGCATAGGCCGTATTCCACAGCTCGTTGCCGTATTCGACGTAGACCTTGAGGTTGGTGTTGAGCGGCGGATAGACGGGATTGGCCTGGGCGCTGGTATAGGCATTGGTGCCGTCGCTGCCGAAGGCGAGCAACTGGGCCAGCTTGGTCACGTAATCATCGTCGACCCCGACCGGAATATTGATCCAGACATCCTTGCCGGTCTCGTTGGCCAGCGCCACCAGATATTCGAGCGAGCCGCCCTTGCCCTGCCAGCCGTAGCCCGACACGGCTTGGTCCTGAGTGGCGAGGCCCGGCGTGGTCCTGTCGGCCCAATGCAGCTGGATGTTCCCGTTCGTCGCCAGGTAATCCATGAAGCGGATGCCGGTGAAGTAGGACAGGAACGACTTGTATTGCGCGCTGAACAACTCGCCGGTGCCATGGCTGGTGGTCGAGCCGGGGGCTACCGGCCGCAGGATCTGCAGATCGGTAATGCCGGATCCCGCGGCCGAGGCCGCTGTGCGTTGGGTCTGGGCGAATCCCAGCGTCGCGTTGGTCGGCGCGGTCGAGGCCGCGACCGTCCAGGTCGCATTCGTCAGGTTCGTCGTTGGATTGTAGCCAACGCCCAGCGGCAGGATCGTGCCGTAGGCGGTACCCCCGACGGAGAAGTTGCCGAGCCCGGCCCAGTCGGTCACCTGGGCCTGTCCGGTGAATTGGACCTGATAGACGCCGTCCAGCTCGCGGCCGCTGGCCCAGAGCGGCAGAGTCGCGTCGGCCAGCGGCCAGCCCTGGGCGTCGATCGCCACCGCTGCCGCCGTGTTCGAGTAGACGGTGAAGCTGCCGGCCTGCTTCATCATGTCGGCGAACAGGTTGCCGGGCTCCCCTGGCAGGGCCACCGAGCCGTTGATGCCGACCGGCGTCGCCGCCTCGATCACCTGGAACGGTACGCTCGGGCTCGACCAGCCGAGCTGCAGCCTGCCGCTCTGCTGATGCTGCCAGTAGTGGACACAGATGTCGTAGGACGTGCCGGCGACGAGCGCCACCGCCTTGGTCGCGGTCTTGGTGGTATTGCCATAGTCGGCATAGAGCGTGGTCCAGGTCGTGGACCCCGTCGGGCGGAAGTACAGCGCCACCCCGCCATTGGCCACGACCTGCAGCGTATAGGTCTCGGTCGTGGTCGCCATGACCTGGCCGGTCCAGCTGCCGGAGAAATTCTGCCAGGACGCGGTGTTGAACTCCGGCGAGAGCGAACCGCCGGGGCCGGTCGCGTTCCACGCGAAATCGATGCGCGTATCGCGCCGCTGGAAGGTCGGCGCCGTGACGCCGCCCAGGCCCGGTTGGTATTGGCCGACGAAACCGCCCCAGAGAACGCCTTGTGCCAAGGCCGGGCTGAGCCCGGCCGATGCCGAAAGTGCGGACAAAGAGAGAGCGATCATGCTCGCGAGCGCGCCAATTTTACCGTTCATGCCGCTTCAGCCCATCAGGAGTTACGTGAGCTTGCGGCGTAAAGTTTCAATCGCACTTGGTCAGAAGGCTGGATTCGATCTGAGTAGACGCAATAAAATACTCTCGTACCGCAAGTAATCACTTGCACGAACAAGATGTCTTCTGTCGGTTAATGAGAGCTGAATCCAAGGTGGAATCAATTACTCAAAATATAGCGAATTGTAGATAAATTGATCGGTATGAATATTCTATTTCGCGAGTGCGAATGGAATCTTCTCGTATTCGGCTGTATCAGCCGAGATCCGCATCGCGCGGGACGGGGCCGGTCGGCACGGTTGCCGGTGCCGGCGCCCGATCGAGCAGGAACAGGGCCCGCCAATTGGCGCTCCGGCCGAACTCGATGAAGCGATAGGACAGCGCCGCCACTGCCAGCAGCAGGAACAGATAGAGCGGCAGCGTGCGGGCCAGATCGTCGAGCGGGGCCGCGTCCGCCTCGAACACATGGCGCAGCAGCGGCTCGTGCCAGACGTACAGGCTGAAGCACATCATGCCCAGCACCTGGATCGGCCGGTTGGCGAAGGCGGCGCGCAGCCAGCCCGTCTCGAGCGACAGCAGGCCGGCGACCATGGCGGCGAAGCCCAGCGCGACCGCGTCGTTGAACGGGATCGCGACCCAAGTGCCGATCGTCTGCGCCGCGACCAGGCTGAGCGCCACCAGGGCGGCACCGCCCAAGGTCACCAGCTGCGGCCAACGGACCCGGATGCCGGCGACATAGGCCTGGGCCAGCGCCATGCCGAGCGCGAAAATCTCCAGATTGGCGGTCAGCCCCATGGTTAGCGGCAGGATCGGCTGGCCCGGGTTGAGCGCCACGCCCAGCCCGCGCGAGACCCAGCTCAAGGCGGTGGCGGCGAGGAGGGTCCGCAGCGGTCCCCAGCGATGGAACGCCAGGATGAAGAGCGGAAACAGGATGCTGAACCAGATCTCGACGCCCAGTGACCAGAGCGGCGGGTTCAGGTGCGGCTGGAAGCCGTGTGGCGCGAAGGTGAACAGCGCGCCGGCGATCGAGACCAGTTCCAGCGGCAGGCGCATGTCATGAACCGGCGGCACCTGATTCAGCACCAGGCACAGCAACGCCACCAGGTAATAGAGCGGCAGCAGCCGGGCCGCCCGGCGCCCATAGAATTTCTTCCAGTCGGCGGCAGTGTCCATCAGGGCCTTGCCGCGCGCGAACGGCAGATACAGCACGAAGCCCGACAGCACGAAGAACAGCTGTACGCCGATCCAGCCATACGACAGGAAGAACAGCGGATGCGTGATCTCCGGCGCCAGCGCGATCTCGCTGCCCGGCTTGAAATAGAGCCCGAACAGGTGATGCCAGATGACCGCGACGATCGCGGCGCCGCGCAAGCCGTTGATGACGTCGAGCTTGCCGGCCGCGGGATTGTCGTTTTTGGTCTCAGGCGCGTTTGACGGCGGCATGCGGCACTTCCCCCAGCAGGAGCAGCAACTGCTCGGTCAGATAGGCCTGGCCGAAATGGCGCCGGACCCAGCGGCTGCCGGCGCTGCCCATCGGACCCCAGCGCTCCGGGCTTCGGGCCAGGTCGATCATGGCGGCGGCCAGCGCGGGCGGATCGCGCTCGGCCACCAGCAGCCCGGTCTCACCGTCGATCAACCCCTCGGGAAAGCCGTTATGGTTGCTGGCGATGACCGGCATGCCCAGCGCCTGCGCCTCCTGCAGCACCAGCCCCTGGCCTTCGACATCGCCCGACTTGGCCGACGTGCTGGCCAGCACGAAGATGTCGGCGACATCGGCCAGACGGGCGACCTCTTCCTGGGTGCGCCGGCCGAGCAGGCGGACATGGTCGGCGAGACCCAGCCGTGCGATCGCCGCTTCCAGCGCGCTCCGGGTCGGACCCTCGCCGATGATGGCGAGACTGGCGTCCACCCCGGCGGCGCGGACCAGCGCCAGCGCTTCGATCGCGTAGATATGGCCTTTCTTCTCGACCAGCCGGCCGATCGACAGAAACCGGACCGGGCCGCCGCCGCTATCGGTCCGGGCGCGGAACGGGAAACGGTCGGGATAGAGCCCGACCGGCAGCTTGACCGTCTTCGCCGCGGGCGCGCCGATGTCGAGGATTCGGCCGCGCGTATAGTTCGTGTTGGCGATGAACAGGTCGCCGCGCCGGAACAGCCGCCGATACAGGTCCGGCCCCTGAGCCTGGACCCGCTCCGAGAAATCATAGCCGTGGAAAAACGTCACCAGTTGGCCGCGGATCAGGCCCAGGTCGCGCAGCCAGGTGCCGAATTGCCCATTGGGTGCGAAATGGCAGAAGACATGATCGAACGTCCGGACCGGCCCGGCGAGCGTCACCGCCGCCATGACCAGTCGGATGAAATCATAGGGCGCCGGCAACGCACCGCCGCGCAATGCGCGGGCCAGGATGCGCAGGGTCGCGATCGGATGGGCCAGCAGATAGGCCAGGTCGAGCAGCCGCTGGGAACTCGGTCGCGGCACGGGGATGCGGATTATCCTGGCCGCATCGAGGATGCGCCGGGTCGTGTCGTGCAGGCTGCCGGTATCGGGCGTGCCCCGACCGAACGACAGGATCGTGACGTCGAGCCCGCGATCGATCAGCGACAGGATCTGATTGTCGATGAAGGTCTCCGACACCGCCGGATAATTATCGAGCAGCAGGGCGATGCGCAGCGGGGCCCCGTCGCGCGGCATCACTGGGTAGCCGCTGCCGTCAGGCCGGTCGGTCCGGCCGGTTCGGGCGGCTTGATCGCGGTCGGCCGCAGCCGCTCCTCCAGCTTGTTCAGCCCCTCGGCCACGGCGAAATAGCGCGCCTTGCCGACGCCGGCGCGGGCCAGCAGATAGAGCGCCAGCCGCTTCAGCGAGCGCGGCTTGGCGCGCCAGTTGCGGCCGAGCAGGCGGGCGGCATAGCCCGGCCGGCCCATCTGCATGAAGATCTCGCCCAGGGTCCCGGTGAACAGGCCGGCATCGACCGTGCCGGCCCGGAAATACGGCCTGAGATGGGTGCGGTACATGTAGAGATGGCCGGACAGGCGGCTGCGGCCGCTGGACGTGATCCGTCCGTCCAGCGCGATGAACAGCGTGGTCAGCAACTCCGGCACGCAGGCGAAGCGGGTGATGGACGCCAGGCGCAGCCACAGCTCCCAATCCTGGCAGGATTTCAAGTTCGGCACGAAGCCGCCGACCTGCAGCAGCAGGTCGCGCCGGACCAGCGCGCAGGAGGTCGAGCCTACGACATTATGGTTGACCAGCCCCAGCCGGATGTCGCCGGCCTCGGTCGCGCGGCTGACGCCGCACGGCACGCCCGCCTCGGTCAGGCTGGCGATACCGGTATAGGCGGCGCCATATTTCGGGCCCGCGGCCTCAATGGCGGCCAGCTGGCGCGCGATCTTTTCCGGATGCCAGATATCGTCGCTGTCCAGGAACGCGACGTAAGTCCCCCGGGCCAGCTCGATGCCGCGGTTGCGCGCGGCGGCGGCGCCCATGTTGCGCTCCAGCGGGTGGAAGGTGAACGGGATCGGGCAGGCGAAGGTGCGCGCCCAGTCGTGGGTGCCGTCGGTCGAGCCGTCGTCGACGATGATCAGCTCCAGCGCTGGGTGGCTTTGGGCCAGCACGCTGGCGATGGCGCGCGGCAGGCAATGCAGCCGGTTGTAGCTCGGGATCACGACCGAGACGAGCGGGGCTTCGGACATCGGCATCTCTCTCAAGCGCGGGAGGTGAGAATGCCGGCGATCAGGCCGACATCGCTGCGACGGAACAGCAGGGTGAGACCGGCATAGGCGACCGCCCCCAGCGCCAGCTCGGCCGCCAGCAGCGGCACGCCGGCCAGGAGGCCCTGGTGATCGAGCAGGCGCACCAGCGCCGCCATGGCGAGCGCCAGCCCGATCGCCGGCGCGAACGAGGCGACATACTCGCCGAACACCGGTCCCAGGATCGGCCGGATCAGCCAGCGATAGACCGCCGGCACCACGGCGATGTTGATCGCACAGAGCACGATGGTCGCCGGGATCAGCCCGAACCAGGACAGGCAGGCGGCATAGATCGGCACCTGGATGGCGAATTGGACCAAGGTCCAATAGAACGACCGGTCGGCATGGCCGACGGCGAGCACGAGCGATCCGACCGGGTTGTTGATGGTGCGCGCCATGGCGATGACCGAGCACAGCTCGACCAGCGGCACCGCCGGCAGCCATTTGTCGCCCAGCAGCAGTGGCACCGCATGGGGCGCGATCGCGGCGAAGCCGAACAGCAGCGGGGCGTTGGTGGTCGATAGCAGCTTGGTCACGACCAGGAAGCCGCGCTTCAGCGCCGACGGGTCGTTCTGCTTCTTGGCGAAGACCGGAAAGGCCACGTTGGTGATGATCGGGTTGATCCGGTAGACCGGCTCGACGATCAGCATCCAGGCCATGTTGTAGTAACCCAGCGGCTGGGGCCCGAGCAGGAACGAGATCAGGAACTGGTCGAGCCGCAGGTTGACGTAATTCACCGCGCGGTCGCCGACCTGGAACATGCCGAAGCGCATGAAATGCCGGATCTCGGCGTAATGCAGGCGGAACTGCAGCTGCAGCAGGTCGCGCCCGGCGATCCACAGGAACAGGCTGCGCAGCATCGCGGTCAGCAGCTGCGACCAGATCAGCGCATAGATGCCGACGCCCAACCAGAGCATGACGGCCGCACTGGCGGCGCTCAGCAGATTGGCGCCCAGCTCGACCTTGCCCAGGCGCTCGAACCGCAGGTTCTTCTGCAGCAGCGCCTGGAAGGTCTGGCCGATCGGCGCCACGGCGAAATTGGCGGCGGCGACCAGCAGCATGCCGGTCAGCTCCGGCTGGCCATAGGCATAGGCCAGCAGCGGCGACAGCACGGCGAATCCCGCGGCGACGGCGCAGCCGAACAGCAGATTGAACCAGTAGAGGCTCGAGAGCTGCTCGTTGCCGGCGTCCTGCTTGGCGATGATGCCCTGAGTCACCCCGGCATCGGAAAAGATATAGGCGAAGCCCAGCACCAGATTGACGATGGCGAACAGGCCGAGCTGGAACGGCGGCAGCATGCGGGCCGCCACCAGGGTGACGCCGAAGCGGGCGGCGATGTTGGACGCGGTGGTGGCCGCGGTCCAGCGGACCGACTTCAAGGCTTTGACGCGCAAACTCATCTGGGCTCGAGCATCCTTCGGCACCGGTTGGAGGCAGGCCCGCGATCCGGGGCCCTCAAAAAGGTGCGACGACCGCGCCCGGAGCGTCTGGGGCGGTTTCGAAGGTTGCGACCGGGTTGATCGGGTTCTTGGTGTTTCGAGCGGATTTTGCTCAACCGGGGAACGGAAGAGAGCGCCAAACGGTTCCTTCTGTTCCTGACGGAATGCGCGGCCATCGGTTGTGGCTTCCGTGGGGCATCGCCGCGCGGCATCAGCCCCTGCCATATTTAGCGGTTACTCTGCGACGTTTCCCGCAATGAGAGGTGCTCCATGGCCCATTCTTCCGACCGGTCGCTCGCGGATCTGGTCAAGCAGACACCCGTGATCGGCCCGCTTGCCCGCAGTCTCGCGCGGGCGCCCCTGGTCGAGCGCCTGCGCCGCCGTCTGGGCTTTCAGGGCTCCGCCGCCTATTGGGACGCGCGCTACCGGGCCGGCGGGACCTCCGGTGCCGGTTCCTACGGACGGCTCGCGGCCTTCAAGGCCGAAGTCCTGAACGAATTCGTGCGCAGCAGGGGCATCCGCTCGGTCGTCGAATTCGGTTGCGGCGACGGCGCGCAATTGGCGCTGAGCGACTATCCGGATTACGTCGGCGTCGACGTGTCGCCGGTCGCGGTCGGGCTCTGCACCGAGAAATTCGACGGCGATGCGACCAAGCGCTTCTATCTGGCCGATATGCTCCCCGATGGCTTCGGGCCGTTCGAGCTGGCCCTGTCGCTCGACGTCATCTACCACCTGGTCGAAGACGCGGCCTTCGACGGCTATATGCGCGGATTGTTCGACCATGCCGCCCGCCATGTCGTGATCTATGCCAGCGACCGGGACGCGGCCGGCCCGTCGCCCCACGTCCGCCACCGCGCCTTCACGCCCTGGGTCCGGGTGCACCGGCCGGACTGGCGCTATGCCGGCAAGGTGCCGAACCGCTATCCGTTCGACGCGGCCGACCCGGACGAGACCTCGTTCGCGGATTTTCATTTCTTCGAGAAGGTATAGCGGAGCGGCGGCACGATCGCCTGGGTCGTGCCGCCGTTTGGATTTACCGCCCGTAGCCCGAATACATGTCCTGGCCGGCGGCGCCGTCGACCTTGGTCAGGATGATGCCGGTCGGCATGTCCGGGTCGAGCGCCAGGCGGCGGAGCGCTTCGCGCACCACGGTCTGGCGCGTCCGCTTCCACGCGACGACGAGTGCGACCGCATCGACCGAGCGGGCCAGCAGCATGCCGTCCGGCACCCGCATGATCGGCGGCGAGTCGATGACGATGTAATCATACTCGCGCCGCGCGTCGCGCAGGATGGCGCCCATGCCGTCGGCCTCCAGCATCGGGGCCATATTGTGCGTCTCGCCGTTCGCCGTCAGATAGTTCAGGCCGGTCAGCCCATCGACGCCGACCCAGTCGCGCCAACTGGTCGGATCGTCGAGGAAGCTCGGCTGGCCCGGGCGGACCGGCGACGGCAGCACCGTCTCCAGCGTCGGCCGGCGGAAATCGCACTCGATCAGCAGCACGCGGCAGCCGTCGCGCGCGGCGAGCCGGGCAAAGGACAGCGCGAACGAGGTCTTGCCCTCGGCCGGCACGGCGGAACTGACCAGGATGGTCTTCAACGGCCGTCCCTCGGATGCCCAGCGCAGCTTGGCGCGGAACGCGCGCAGCGTCTCGGCGACCGGCGAGGTCGGGTTGTCGACCACATAGCGGTGCGGCAGGCGCTTGCGCCCCAGGTTGCGCACCAGCGGGATCGCGGCCAGACCGGGCAGGCCGGTGACGGTCCGGACCTGCTCCAGCGTCTCGAACCCATGGTCCATCTGGGCATAGAGGATGGCGCCCGCGATCGCGACCAGGCCGCCGGCGAAGCCCGCGAGCAGCGCCATCAGCGTGATCTTGGGACTCGATGGATGCAGCGGCACGATCGCGGCCGAGATCATGCGGGCGTTGGCCGACTGATGATCCTGCGGCTTGGCGGTCTCGGCCACGCGGACCATGAACTCGTCATAGACCTTGCGGCGGCTCTGGGCGTCGTCGTTCAGGCGCTGCAGCGTGTCCTGGGCGGCGGAACTCGAGGTCGCCTTGCCGTTCAGCTCGGCGATCTGCTGCACCAGGCTCGCCTCGCGGGCGCGGGTCACGTCGACCTGGCCCTTGAGCGAGCTGACGACCTTGGCGATTTCCTGGGAGATCGCCTGGCGCACGCCGGCGACCTGCCGGTTGGCGGCCTTCAGGTCCGGATGGTTCGGGCCGACGCGGCTCGCCATGTCGGCCTGGTTGCGCGCGGCCTCGGCTTCCTGGGTGCGCAGCTGCTGGATGACCGGCGAGGCCAGCACGTCGGTATTGGCGGCGATGCCCGACTGCTTGGCGTCGAGCGCCTGATTGTACTTGGCCTCGGCCGCGGCGCGGTCGGAGCGCGCAGTGGTCAATTGGGAATTCAGGTCGGCGACCGCCTGGCCGGCGATGGTGCCCTGCGGCGTCACCAGCAGGCCGGTCTTGTTGGTGAAATCCTGGACCTTCTGCTCGGCCGCCAGCATCTGGCGATGCAGATCCTCGCCGCGCGAGTCGAGCGACTGGTTCGCTTCGACCGTAGCCGCCTGATTTTCCGACGCGTACTGGGACAGGTAGGTCTGGATGATGCTGTTGACGACCTGGGCGGCGATCTCTGGCGTCTCGCTCTTGTAGGTGATGCTGATCACGTAATCGCGGCCGTCGTTGACCAGGTCGAGGTTCTTGACCAGCGTGCCCAGCACATCGTCATTGATCGCGGCCTGCTCGTCGCCGACCACCGGCTGGTGACCGCGGATCGCGCCTTGAATCCAGGGTATCGGATTGATCGTCGCCCACAGGCTGGTGTCCTTGGGCTTCAGGCGAGGATTGAATTCTGGCACCTGGTCCAGATGCAGTTTCTGGGCGACGGCGGTCAGCACCTGGCGCGAACTCACCACGGCCATCTCGCTGCGAACCAGCGCCTGATCGCCGGTCGGCGTCACCAGGGTCTCCAGTTCGGGGATGGACATCTTGCGCGTGGCGACCACGACCGCGCCGTCGGCGGTGTATTTGGGCGTCAGCAGCTTGCCGATCAGCACGGCCAGGACCATCGCGGCCAGAATCGCGGCGCAGATGATCCAGCGACGGCGCCACAACAGCGCGCCCATGCCGAGAATAGTCGTGGTTTCGGCCGGGGGCGGCGCGAAGCTTTCAAGCACGGGATGTTCGATCAGGGCGCCGCGCCGATAGATCGGAGCGGTGGGCAGCCCACTGCCATTGGAGGTCGCATCGGTCATGCGCAAGTTCCTATCTCGGCAACAGCGGAAGGAGCTTGCGACGACGGGCTCAAAGCCGGAGTGCTGGTTTCAATCACTCCGCATAAACGATGTTAGCCCTAATTCGTTGCACTGCACACAATGACAATAATGGCACATGCGGTGAACACGCTACCGCACCAAAGCGCCTTCATGCTTCCTCTGACGACGCGTGCGACGCCGCCCGGCGCTTCGAACCGAGTGCGGACCGATTTGCGATGCTCGCGGCCCATCAGCAGGACCATATAGAAGGAAAAGCCGAAGATGGAGTAGCGGGTGCGGACGTCGACCGGATGCGGATCGATCGCGCGGGTGGCAAAGGCGCGCTTCAAGGCGGCGAACTGGCCGGGCGTGAAGGAACCCGCGATCGACGGACCGCAGCGGTTCGCCAGGACCTTGAAGAACGGATCGAGATCGGAGGATTGCGGCTGCAGAACTTCTACTTCCGGCTCGGCCCGGCCTTCGATGACGGTTGCGTTGGCGGCCCACGACATGCTTCAGGCTCCCATGACCGATTTCAATCGGTCATCCATCCGGATAAAGACTTCGATGGATCGAGTTTGCACCGCGAGACGTTGACAAGGGCTTAAGCGGCTCAGGAAAGCGAGATTGATGAACGCAACGTTCGGAAATGCGGGCATCGAGCGCCGCTGGTCCGGCCTGTCGGCGAGGCGGTCGAGCCTGGTGGCGGGCGTGCTGGGCGCCATGCTGGCCTCGACCCTGTTTCTGACGCGGTTCGCGCTGACACTCGGTCGGAGCGAACTGTCGTTCGCGCTGGTCATGGTGCTGGTCGGGACTATGTTGATGGTGCTGACCGGGGCGGTGCGGATCAGTCCGGTCCGGGCGGGACTGTTCGCGGTTGCGGTCGCGACGCTGCTGCTGGCGCTGATGCTGGGCGATGCGGCCCAACCGTCCTACCTGTCGTTCTTCAATCTGGTGCTGCTTTACGCCGCCTGGATGTTCGTGGTGCCGGACGACCGGCAGTTCGAATGGGCGATCCGGTTGACGCGGCTGATGCTGCTGATCATCGGCTTTTGTGGAATCGTGCAGTTCTTCGCCCAGGTCGCGATCAAGGCGCCGTTCCTGTTCACCTGGGACACGACATTCCCGCGTGCCGTGATCAGCCATGGCTTCAACTATGTCATCCCGGCGCCAGGCCTGGGCGGATTGAACAAGGCGAACGGGTTTTTCCTGCTGGAGCCGTCGAGCCTGTCGCAGATGATGACCATCGCGATCATCATCGAGCTGGAATTCTTCAAACCGTCCTGGCGCCTGCTGGTGCTGGCCGCGGCGCTGCTGCTGTCCTTTTCGGGCACGGGCATGGTGCTGTTCATGGCGATCGTGCCGCTGATGCTGCTCAACCGCGGCCGGGGCGGCATCCTGCTGGTCGCGGTGCCGGCGCTGATCGCGGCCGCGGTGCTGCTGGCCGGGCCCAAGATCGCGCTGCTGGTCGACCGGCTGCAGGAATTCGGCTCCGACCAGTCGAGCGGCTTCGCCCGCTTCCTGTCGCCGTTCTACCTGTTCCGCGACTATCTCTATCCGCACGCGTCGACGACGCTGTTCGGCATGGGACCGGGTACGATCGAGACCTATACGTTGAAGACGGCCTATCTGATCCACGACCCGACCTGGGGCAAGCTGATCTTCGAATACGGCTTCCTGGGCGCGCTGCCCTTCGCTGCCTATGTCGGCTATTGCTTCTTCGCCGGTGCGCGCTCGACCTGGCTCGCCGCCGCGCTGTTCATCGACTATCTGCTGCTGGGCGGCAATCTGGTCGATGCGCGTCTGCAGGTGCTGATCCTGGTGCTGGTTGTGCTGCAGAACCGGCCGCGCGACGTGATCGCCCGGACGCTCAGAACTGCAGAGCCAGGCTCACGTAATTGGGCGCGCACGGCCCCGACAGCTTGAGGTCGTCCGGCATCTGCGATCGCGACATACAGCCCGAGAGCAGTACCAGTCCGATCAGCACGCCCGAGATCCGAAACACTGCCATCGCCCGCTCCCCTGGAGTCACCCCTACGAAATAGGTTCGATCGCGCTCGGGGCAAGAGGGCGGCGGCGGTCGAGCAGGCTTTTGGCCCAGCCGGACAGGCGATGATAGTGCCGTTCGAACAGGAACCAGAAGATCCAGGCCGCGCCGTTGGCGATCAGGAAGATCTCAACGAACGTTCCGATATCGTAATGATCGGCCGACGGCCGGTGCACGACGAACCAGATCAGCACGCTGTAATGGATCAGATAGAGCGAATAGCTGTAGTCGGCGATCCGGTCGATCGCGCGGCTGACCAGGCGCGGCACGGTGATGGGCCGCATGCCGAGCAGGAAGAACAGGCCGAACAGCGCGCCGGCGGCGAAGATGGCGAATTGCAGATCGTAGACCCGGCCTTCGTCCGCCATCAGCCGGCCGGCGAGCAGCACGGCCGATAGCAGCACCAGGCCGGCGAGGCCCTGGGCCCAGCGGTGGCGGCCGGGCAGCGCCGCCGGCCCGCCGCGGCGCATCAGGCGATCCTGCAGCCAGGCCGCAGCGGCGCCGATCATCCAGACGAAGCTCAGGCATTGGCCGACGCCGCCCATGGCGTTGTAGATCGGCACGATGCCGACGGCGGCCAGGACCAGAATATCCCGGCCGGTCAGGCGCTTGCGCCGGGCGACGAAGAAGGCGAGATAGCCGAAGAACAGATAGATCCACCATTCGATCGCGACGGTCCAGAACGGCCGGCCGGAGCCGAACGCCTCGATGAACCAGGTGCGATCGGCCATACCCAGCCGGCGCAGGATCTGGAACAGCGGGTATTCCTGCAGCATGACCAGATTGCCGACCCACTGCAGCGGCGTCGAACTGGCGGCATAGGGATAGCCCGGCAGATCGCGCATCAGGCCATCGACGACCCAGACCATGATCAGCGCCGGCAGATACCCCGAAAAGATCCGGACGAACCGGTCGATCAGGTAATGGCCGAAGCGGTATTCGGTCCGGTCGCGCTTCTGCTGGACGCTGAGCGCGATCAGGAAGCCCGACAGCAGGAAGAACACCAGCACGCCGCTGGTCTCCCACCGGCCGCCGCGATCGTGGCCGGCCAGGAAATAGGCCGTGCTATGGCCGATCAGCACGATCTGGGCCGCCAGCGCGCGGACCAGATTCAGGTAATCGATCTGGCAGGGCGCCAGCTTGACCGAATGCGCCATCGGCTAGCGCGCGCCGGCCGGCGCGAGGCTGCGCAACGCCCGGCGGATCGCCTTGCCCGGCCGGAGCGCCGAGGCCGCCGCCAGATAGGTGAAGGCCACGATCCGGCGGCCGCCGACCAGGGCCGTGGCGTAGCGCCGATAGAGCCCGTCCGACAGCAGCCGCGTCCGCAGCGCCAGCCGCTCGGCCCACGGTCGATGGCGCTGATGATCCAGGAAACCCTCGTAGGACAGGGTCGGCTCGCCGTCGCGGGCGGCATAGAAATTGTGATAGGTCCAGGCGACGGTCATGAACTGCCGGGTCGCAGTCTTGGCCGAGATCGTGTTGGCATGGACCCGATAGCGCAGCAGCACCTCGGGCTGGATCAGGATCGGCGCCCCGGTCGCCAGCATGCGGGCAAACAATTCGACATCCTCGGCCGGTTCCGCCCGCTTGTCGTAGCCGCCCAGATCGAGCGCCGCCCGACGGCGATAGAGCATGCTCGGATGCAGGAAGCTCAGCGGCTCGCGCGCGGTCAGGAATTCTTCGAGTTCCTCCCGGGTGCGCGGCAAGGGCAGGCGGGTGCCGTGGCTCAGGCCGGCGGGATCGATGATTTCGTAATAGCTGCCGGCGGCGATCAGGTCGGGGTTGGCCGCGACGAAGGCCAATTGCCGCGCCAGCCGCTCGGGCAGCATCAGATCGTCGCTATCGAGCCGGGCGATCCAATCGGCCCGCGCAACGGCGAGGCCTTGGTTCAGCGTATCGGAGATGCCGGAATTGGCCTTGGCGATCGGCACGATACGCGGATCGCGGGCTGCATAGCGCCGGATGATTTCGGCCGTACCGTCGGTCGAGCCGTCGTCGACCAGGATCAATTCGAAATCGGGCAGGGTCTGCGTCAGCACGCTGTCGATCGAGAGCGCCAGAAACTCGGCACCGTTATAGATCGGCATCACGACGGAGACCCGAGGTGCGGCGCCAGTCATCATGGGTCATCCAGCAGCGGGGAAGGGGCAAAGGTGCTGCTGGCGAACGCATGAGACTAGTCGAACGGTCCCGGCCTGTCGCGCAAGTTTCGATCAATTGCGGTGAAAATCATTTTAAAGACACGCGTGCACCGCGGGAACGAACGCCAGGATCATTCGTTCACTTGTGGGCGTGGCGCGGGAATGTGATATGCCGCAGTGCACGCGCGCGCCGACGCCCCTCCAGAATCTTGCGCTTATAGCATCTTGCCATCGCGGGCCGCACTTGATGCCTCGCATCGATCGCGAGGAGAGATAAGCCGTGCCAGCCAAGCTGCTGATCGTCAGTTCGTCCGATACGAAATTCTTCGGCCTGCTGAAGGACATGATCCTGTCGCTGGAGCGGCTGGCGCGTCTGCCGACCAGCAGGCTGCCGCCCTATGCGCTCGGTATTCTGGATCTGGGCCTGAGTGACGAGGACCGCGCCTGGCTGGCGGAGCGCGATGCCATCATCATGGCGCCCCGGCCGCACATGGGGGCGGGCTCGCTCGACCGGCCGCTCGAACTGGCCTTTCTGGTGCGGCCGTTCCTGCCGGAATATTTCCCCGGCTACGAAGTCTATTGCTGGGTCGATTCCGACGTCTGGCTGCAGAACGAGGACGCCGTGCTGGCGCTGGTCGACGGCGCGCGGACCGAGGGCATGGCAATCGCGCGCGAGAACGAGCGCGCCTATCGCTTTCAGCGCTTCCTGTTCCTGTGGACGGCGAAGCATTTCGTCCTGGGCTATGGCGCGCTGCGCGGCGCCTGGCTGCTGACCAAGCCGCATCTGAACGCCGGTATGTTCGCGATCCGCGCCGGCGCGCCCCATTGGGATGCCTGGGCGCGCCGCTATGATGCCGCGATCAAGCGCACCGGCAAGATCACCCCGCACGACCAGTTCGCGCTCAATCAGGCGATCTATCAGGACCGGCTGCCGACGCGGTTCCTCGATGCCGGCGCCAATTGGATCTGCGACCGCGGCGTGCCGATGTGGAACGACGAGACCGGTGCCTTCTGCCGGCCCTATCTGCCCTACCGCACGATCTCGGCCCTGCATCTGGCCGGGCCGGGCAAGCGCACCGCCTACCATATCAAGCGGACCGGCGGCGGCGAGTTCATGGCGATGATCCGCTATGGCGCCGCCCCCAAGGACGCGGGAGTCGCTGCGCCGGCCGTGCTGTCGGCTGCGGCGCACTAGGGAGATGGCCATGCGCGTCGCGATGATCGACCCCTCCCTGTTCACCCTGCCCTACGACGAGAAGTTGGCCGACGCGCTGCAGCGCCGCGGCCATCGGATCGATTTCTTCGGCAAGGCGCTGGATGCCCGGGACCCGGCGCCCACGACCGTGGCGCTGCGCCAGCATTTCTATGGCGCGGCGCAGACGCTCGGCACCGAGCGCTGGCCGGGGCCGCTGGCGAAGATCGCCAAAGGCCTGTCCCACGTCGCTGCCATGGAATCGCTGGTGCGGACGCTCCGGCGAGAACGGCCGGACATCATCCATTTCCAATGGCTGCCGTTGCCGGTGGTCGATCGCTTGTTCCTCGGACGGCTGGCGCGGATCGCGCCGATTGTCATCACCTGCCATGATTCCCAGCCGTTCAATGCCAATCCGGGTGCCGCCTTGCAGCGCGTCGGTGCCACCGCCGTGTTGACGCGGTTCGACCGGGTCATCATCCATACCGAACAGGCGCGCCCGCGGCTCGCGGCCTACGGTGTCGCGCCGGCGCGCGTCCAGCGCATCGCCCATGGCTTCCTCGACGATACCGCGCCGGTGGCGCCGCCGGCGCCGGTCGCGGACGATCGCCCGGTGCGCTTCCTGCTGTTCGGCAAGATCAAGCCCTATAAGGGCATCGACCTGATGATCGAGGCGCTGAAGCGTCTGGCGCCCGAAACGCTGAAGCGGGTCGAGGTGCTGGTGGTCGGCAAGCCCTATATGGATGTGGCCCCGCTCGAGGCGGCCGCGAAAGATCTACCGCAGCTCCGCTTCGAATTCCGCTTCGTGCCGGACGAGGAGATGCCGAGCCTGTTCGCCTGGGCCGACGTGCTGGCGTTTCCCTATCGCGAGATCGAGATGAGCGGCGTGCTGATGGCGGCGCTGAAGACCGCGCGGCCTATGGTCGCCTCCAATATCGGCGGCTTCGCCGAACTGCTGACCGACGGGGAGACCGGCTTCCTGGTCGAGCCGGGCGATGTCGCGGGTCTGGCCCGGGCGATCACGCGCGTGGTCGAGGAACCGGCGACGCGCGCCCGCATGGCCCAGGGCCTGATCGATCTGGTCAAGGCGATCCCGAGCTGGGACCGCATCGCAGCTGAGACGGAGGATCTGTACGCGGCGGCGATCGCGGAGCGCGGTCTGGCCGCATCCGCCAACCGAGCCCGGCCGCGCGATCCTCACCCGGCCCGCTGACGCGATCCGCCCTCTCCCGCGAAATGCGGGAGAGGGCTGTTCTCCCCTTTAGAACCAGCGTTCCGGCACGATCACCGTATCGCCGGGCTCGATCTGGGTCGTCTGGTTGGCGGCGTACTCGGTGTGCTGCGGGTCGCCATGGCGGATCACGCGGAGGTCCGACTGCTTCGCACGATAGGTATAGCCGCCGGCGAGCGCCACCGCGTTGATGGTGCGCAGGTCGCCCGACCAGTCGTAGCTGCCGGGCTTGGTCACTTCACCCACGACATAGACCGGCAGATGCTTGGTCACGACGATCGAGACGCTCGGGCTGACGACGATGCCGCCCTTGCCCAGACGGGTGCCGAGCGCGGCTTCGGCATCGGTCGGCGTCATTCCGGCGATCTTGGTGCGGCCGGCGAGCAGGACCGAGACCTCGCCCTGATCGTCGACGACCTGTTCGCCGGTCAATTGCGGCTGGCCGAACACGGTGATGCTGACCGTGTCGCCGGTGTGCAGCAGGCTGGAATCGCCGACCATCGTCGCCTCGGGCCGCGGCGTGTCGGCACAGCCGGCCACCAGGCCCATGAGGGCCAAGCCCAGCAGTGGGGCGAATTTGGACGAGCGGGCAGATTTATTGGAGACTGTATGGGGCATTGGTCGGTTTCCCTTCTGGTCCGGCCTCAGAACTGCTTCTTGAAGCTCAGCATGACGATGTTGTCATCGAAGGTGCGCGTGGTGTTCGAGGTCAGGTTCTGGTTCGTGTAGTCGGCACCGACCGTAATGCCGCGCGCGATTTCGTAGTCGATGCGGGCTTCGGACGTAAGGATATCGAAAGTGCGCGGCGAACGTTCCAATTGGCGCTCGTCGTAGCTGGTGTCGAGCTTCACCAGGATGTCGCGCCGGAGCTCGTGGCTCAGCGTCACCGTGGTCATATTATGGACGTAGCCGGGGCTATTATCGAAGATGTCCTCGTAATATTCATGGAGGAATTTCAGATCGAGCTGGGTCAGCTGGGTCGGCGACCATAGGATTTCGGCGGTCAGGTCGGGCTCGTCGATCTGGCCAAAGCGCGGGTCGACATAGGATTGCGTCTGGTAGCCGCCCGAGAGCGACACCAGGAACAGGCTGTCGAGGTCGAGCTGGAAGCCGGTGTCGGTGCGCACGCCGTTGCTGGCGCGGCGGAAGCCCGAGGCATCGACGTCACGGCCGAAGCTGCGGCCGTCCGGACGGATCTCGACGAAGAATTTCTGACTGCCGAAGAAGGTATGGTCGAAGCGCGCATCGCCGAAGATCTCCTGGCGGTCGCGGTCGTTGGTGATGATCTGTCCTTCGGCGCCGAACGACTGGTCATAGATCGTCTGACTGTAGCCGGTCGTCAGCGTCACCAGATTATGGTCGCCGCTGCCGATCGTCGTGCCGGTCTCCGCATCATACAGCAGATAGGTTGCCGGCTTGAAGCCGTTGATCGTGTTCGGGTCGGTGCGCGGTACCTCCAGGCGCTGGACGCCGCCATCGAGAAACACGCCCAGATCCGTACCGAGCTGGTCAGACAGCTGAAGCCGCGTGCCGCCCTGCCAGAAGTCCTCGTTCGAGAGTGAGAAATACTGGCGCTGCTGCCCATTGAGGCTGAGGTTCGCGCGGAAGCCGTCATAGTGATAATCCGCGTCGAACCGGGCGCCGTAATCCACGAAGAAATCCGACTTCACGCCGGTGCCCTGGGCAAAGACGTTATCGTTGAAGCCTAAATCTGCCACAGCCTGTGCCTGGAACGACACGGCTCCAATCTGTGTTCCTGGGATTGTGATGCGTCGATCGAACCGGTCCTGCAGCGGTTCATCGGGGCGAATGTCATCCGGCGGCGTGTTGCCGACGGCCTCAGCAGGGCCGGCGGTCTGGGCCATACCGGATGAAGGCTCTCCGGCCGCCAGCAGGGCGGCAATGCCGGCGAGCAAAAGCACCGCCGGACGCCCATGGAAGGGCGTCCAGTGCAGTTTGAACACTGACTTGCAAATCGACGAGACGGGCGGAACCGAAGCGTGATCGACCGGGTTTATTTTTGTGCAATGCACCATTGGGGTCCGATCTCTGGCAGGTACTAGCAATTTTACGTTTTTGCTTCGGAAAAATTCCCTCGGACCGAAAAAAAACTTAAACAGCCGAGTAAGTTTCTGATACAACTATGTTGCGTTGCAAGGACGCCAGCCACCTTCGGCCGCTACTCGGCTCCGCGCCGACTGGTCATAATCCGCAAATTCTCCCCGAACTTTATAAGAACCTCCGGGAGAATCAACTCAAGGCGGCGAATGACCTAAATTTGCCCCGAACCCTTCGTTCGTTCATTCATTAGCATGCTGCGCATGCGAATGAGATTTCGAACCTGGCTGCGGGCATCCCTCGTCGATCCTGCAAGAATATCCGCGAACATTGTCTGTGGATTTACTTCAGCAGGGATCGTCATGAAAAATTCGATTTCGAATTTGAACGCTACTGCGCGCAATGACGACTTCTTAGTCGTGGATCTCGCGTCGTATGGGGCGGAGGCCGATCGTACCGGTTTCCGGCCGCAGGAAGTCCCCCGTCCCGTGTTGACCGCGCCGGCCGGGCGGCGCAGCAAGCGTGCGTTCGACGTGGTCGCGAGCATCGCGCTCATCGTGCTGTTCGGCCCGCTGCTGCTGCTGATCGCGCTGGCGGTGCGGTGCGACGGTGGTCCGGCCCTGTTCGGCCATCGCCGGATCGGCGCCGCCGGGACCAGCTTCCGCTGCTGGAAGTTCCGCTCGATGGTGTTGGATTCCGAGGCGGTGCTGGCCCAGACGCTCGCGACCGACCCGGTGGCGCGCGCCGAATGGGACAAGGATTTCAAGCTGCGCAACGACCCGCGCGTGACGCCGCTCGGCAACTTTCTGCGCAAGTCGAGCCTGGACGAGCTGCCGCAGCTGTTCAACGTGCTGAAAGGCGAGATGAGCCTGGTCGGGCCGCGCCCGATCGTGGCGGCCGAGGTCGAGCGCTACGGCCAGGCCATGGAAGAATACCGCGCCTGCAAGCCGGGGATCACCGGCCTGTGGCAGGTCAGCGGCCGCAACGATGTCGATTACGCCGAGCGGGTCGAGCTCGACCGCCGGTATGCCTGGTCCTGGTCGCTCAAGGGCGATCTCATCATCCTCGTTCGCACGCTCGGCGTCGTCGCCCGACGCAGCGGCGCTTATTAGAGAGGCCTCGAGATGACCGAATCCGCGATTCTTCTGGTGCTCGCCATCTTGTTCCTGGGCCTGGCAGCGCATCCGTTCATGCTCTACCCCGCGAGCCTGCGCATGATCGTCCGACGACGGGCGGCAGAGCCGGATGCCGCCCCGGTGCCGGTGCGGGCGTCCCGCAAGTTCGCGCTGTGCGTCTCGGCCTATAACGAGGCTGCCTGCATCGAGCGCAAGGTCGAGAACATGCTCGAACTGCGCCAGGCCGTGGGCGAACTCGACATCCTGGTCTATGTCGATGGCGCATCGGATCGCACGGCCGAACTGCTGCGGCCCTATGAAGACCGCATCACGCTGGTCGTGTCGCCGGAACGCCGCGGCAAGACCTATGGCATGAACCTGCTGGTCAGCCGCACCGCGGCCGATGTCATCGTGTTCACCGACGCCAATGTGCGCATGGATCCGGGCTCGATCGCGGCCATGGACCGGCGCTTCGCCGACCCGACGGTCGGCTGCGTCTGCGGTCACCTGATCTATACCAACGGGGCCGACACCGCGACGGCCGAGGTCGGATCGCTCTATTGGCGTCTGGAAGAGGCGATCAAGCGCGATGAGAGCACGATGGGCGCGGTCATGGGGGCCGACGGTTCGCTGTTCGCCATCCGTCGCAGCCTGCATCGCGCCGTGCCGCCCAACCTGATCGACGACATGTTCGTCTCGCTCGGCATCCTGTGCGACGGGCTCAAGGTCGTGACCGCACCCGACGCGCTGGCCTACGAGGCGTCAGTCACCTCGTCCAACGAGGAATTCCGCCGCAAGGTCCGTATCGCCTGCCAGGCGTTCAACGTGCATCGCGAGCTGTGGCCGCGCTTGAAGCGCCTGCCGCCGGTCGTGGTCTATATGTATGTGTCGCATAAGCTGCTGCGCTGGCTGGCTGCGTTCAATCTCGGCCTGTCCGCCGTGCTGGGCTCGGCCGGCCTGCTCGTCATGGGCGTGCCGGTCGTGGCGCTGGCGCTGCTGATCGTACTGTCGGTGGGCGCGCTCTGGGCCGCCTTGCGCTTCCAGCTGCGGCCGCTGTCGTCGATCGCCGAGATCTTGGTGGCGCTCGCCGGCGCCTCGCTCGGCGTCATCCACTCGCTGCGTGGCCGCCAGTTCCAGACCTGGACGCCCGCCTCCTCGATCAGGCAGAGCAACTGATCGAAAGAAGTCCGGCCGCGCGTCGAATCCGGCGCGCGCGCCGGCCCGTGCCGGGCTATGATCCGGGCGCCGCGACCATCCGGGCCGCGTTCAACCGCGAAAGATGGATCGTTCAAGCTTGACCTTCGCAACGCCAAATCGCCGCGACATCCTGATCGGTGCCGCGGCTCTTGCCGCCTGGCGGCCGACGCTCGGCTGGGCGGCCGAACCGGCGGCGCTGCTGTCGCTCGATTTTACGCAAGGCGCTCCGGCCGGCGTGACGTTCGACCGAGCGGGCCCGGCCATGGCCGACGCGCCGAACGGCGCGCTGACGCTGGCGGCGGCCCATGTGCCGCGCCTGGCACTCGATCCCGCGACCGGACGCCCGCAGGGGCTGCTGATCGAAGGGGCGGCGACCAATTTCGCCCGTAATTCCATGGCGCTGTCGAGCCACACCTGGCAGTTCAAGGGCGCGGCCACGTCCGGGCTGGCGCTGGACGTGTCCTCGCCCGACGGCACTCATAGCGCCACGCGCCTGCGGATCCGCCAGGAAAAGGGCGATCTGGGCGTGGTCGGCGGCGGCGGCCCCAATGGCGCCGGCGAGATTTATACCTTCTCGATCTATCTGCGCGCGGTCGGCAGCGAGGCGGCCGAATGGGCGCTCAATCTGTTCGACTACGGTACCTATCACGGCCATTTCGAACGGGTGCAGCTGACGCCCGCGTGGCAGCGGGTCAGTTTCGGCCTGCATTGGGACGCGCGCGACATCAGCAACAAGGTGATGAACATCGCCGCCGGCCGCCCGGAATGGGTGGCGGAGTCGACGCACGAGGCCTTCGCCTGGGGGTGCCAGCTCGAGCCCGGCCGGGTCGCCTCGTCACCGATCGCGACCGATACGCTGCCGGTGTCCCGGCCGGCCGATACCGTCACGATCGACGCCGCCCCGCTGTCGCGTCCGACCGGGCTGCTGCGCGTGGCTTTGCCGCGTGGCGGCGTGCGCGCCGGGACCATCCTCGACACCGAGGGCGGCGGCATCCGGCTCGGCTACAACGACAGCGGCTGGCTCGAGGCAACGGTCGGCGGTCTCGGTGTGAGCGGCGTCAGCGACGCGACCGGCGATACAATGGTCGAACTCGCCTGGGGCCCGGCCGGCGTGACGCTGAAGAGCGGCGAGGGTGCGACCCCGGTCTTGCGCGGCGCCATCGCCGGCAAGACCGGCCCGATCGCCTGCGGGGCGACCGCGCGGCTGTTCGCCCGGATGGACGGCACGGCGCCGATGAACGCGGTGCTGGGGCATCTGGTGCTGGAGCCGGGCGCCGGCGTGCAAAAGATCGCCACGGTCGTGGCCGCGCCCAGCTTCGTGCCGGCGGGATACCGTCTGGCGTTCGGCGACGAGTTCGACGATGGCGATCTTTCCCGCATCAACGAGAACGCGACCGGTGGCAAGCCCGGGGCACCGGCCTGGCGCAGCCGCTACCATCAGGACCGCTTTACCGTCATCAACCAGGAAAAGCAGATCTACATGGACCCGGCGTTCGCCGGGAAGGCCGACCATCCGCTGGGCGTACAGCCGTTCGCGATCAAGGACGGCATCCTGACCATCGCCGCCGAGCGCGCCGATCCGACCGAGGTCAGCCTCTATATCCTGAATTTCAAATACACTTCCGGCTGCATCACCAGCGAGCTGACGCATTGGCAGACCTACGGCTATTTCGAGATGCGCGCGCGCCTGCCGGTCGGCAAAGGGTTCTGGCCGGCGTTCTGGCTCTTGCCCAAGGCGGCCAAATGGCCGCCGGAGATCGATATTTTCGAAGGGGCGGGCACCCGGCCGGCGGCGTTGCATCTGGGCGTGCTGATCGCCAAGGGCCAGGTTGCCGACAAATGGGTCGAGGACGTGATCAATGTCGGCGACGGCTTCCATGTCTACGGGCTGGAATGGACCCGCGAGCAACTGACCTGGTTCTTTGACGGCAAGCCGGTCTGGCGCCAGGCGAACGCGATCAACGAGGATATGTATATCCTGGCGAACCTGGCCCTCGGCAGCCGCGATCCGAAATTCATTCCCGACCCGGACGACACGACGCCGTTTCCCGGGCGGTTCGAGATCGACTATATCCGCGCCTATCGCAAGGCATGAAAAAGGCCGCCGGGCGTGCTGACGCCCGGCGGCCTCGTTCGAAGATCGATGGATCAGACGGTGACGCCGACCGAGCCCAGAATGCTGGTCAGGCTCGAGACGGTACTCTGAAGCGCGGCCGTGCTCGAGGCGCTCGAAGCCGTGCTCGCCGTGCCGTTGGTATCCGTGCTGGTCAGCGGGGTGTCGGTGCTGCCGTTGACGTTGCCGCCGCCGGTGCGGTTGTAGATCGCCTCGCCGACTTTGGTCAGCTCATAGACGGCGCCGGTCACCTTGCCGTTGGTGACGACCTTCTTGTCGAGCTTCAGCCAGCCCGCGGTGCGGATGGCGGCGACGGTCGTCGGCTCAGTCCCGGTCGCGTTCCAGGGAATGGTCAGGGGGCCGTTATTGTCGCCGATCGCGGCCACCACGCGCTGCTGACTGGTCGTCAGCTTGCCGGCGGACAGGGCCTGGGCGGTCGAGGGCGTGGTTGACGAATTTTGGTTCAGCAGGGCCGTCAGCGCGTTGCCGGTGGTCGTGCTGCCGCCAAGAATGCTGGCCGTATTCGCGGTGCTGGTGGAAGCGCCAAGCCAGCTCCCCAAAACACCGCTCGTACCGGACACGCCGAAAGAATGAGCAACAGACATCGCACTAACCCCTAGGTGTTTCCCCTGGGAGGGGCGGAAAAACAAAAAGCGATCGACTTGGTTCAACCATTCCGGAGTCGACGGGCCGGAGCCATCTGGCAGGTGTATTTACACCGTGCCCCAGTGAAGCATCAAATCGTTAACGAGTCGAGAACGAACTCGGACTAGGGCTGGCGTCCGGGTCGCGTGGGCGCTAAAGCTTGCCGCCATGTCCCGGTATGAACGGCGGGAGATCTCATCCGTTCCGAGGCGACGCGAAATCGAAAGAGGATGTTCATGACGGCGACTGGTCCGGTATCCGGCGAGGCACAAGCGGCGAGCGTTCCGCCCAGCCTGCCTCTGTTTTTCAAGCAAGTGGCGGCCCTCGACGCGGGGACCCACGGCGCGATGAAGCTCGATCGGTCCAAGGGCTTCGGCTATGCCGCCATCGCCAACGCGCTGCCGCTCGGCCTGAGCGAGATCCCGCTCGCCGCGCAATATTACCCGATCGTCGTCACCGCCGGGCCGAGCCCGATGGCCGTCGCGATCCTGGGCTACCGCGCCGAGGAAAACCTGTTCGTCGATGCCAAGGGACAGTGGCTGCCAGACACCTATATTCCGGCCTATGTCCGCGCCTTCCCCTTCATCCTGATCGAGCCGCCGGGTGCCGATACGATTTATCTCGGCATCGAGACCAAGGCGCCGCTGTTCGGCAAGAAGGGCGACGCGCTGTTCGCCGACGGCAAGCCGACGGAACTGGTGACCGAGGCGATGAAATTCGCCATGGCGTACCGCGAGGACCTGAAGCGCGCGGCCGAATTCATCAAGGCGCTCAATGCGTTCAACCTGCTGCAGGCGAACGAGGCGCGGCTGAATTTCAAGAGCGGCGGCATCGCCCGGCTCGATGGCTTCCGCGTGATCGACCCGGTCAAGCTCGAAGCGCTCGAAGACACCGCCTTCCTCGATTGGCGCAAGCGCGGCTGGCTGGGCTCGCTCTATGCCGTCATGCAGTCCGGCGCGCGCTGGGGCCATATCGTCAATCTGGCGAACGGTCGCCGGGCCGAGGGTGTGAAGCCGGAATAAGTCCGGCCTCGTCGGGCGGAGGGGCGTGGGTCCTCTCCGCCCGTTCGGGCCGAAGCCGGAAATGCGCATCCCAGGCTGGCGGTCGCGGGTGGAACGTGCAGCCCATCCGGATCCAGAACGGCACCGCCGGCTCCTGGATGTCATAGATCGTCAGCAGGCAATCGGGCGCCGTGGCGGCAATCGACGAGATGATCCGGCGGCCGATGCCGCGCCGCCGTAAATCCGGCTGGACCTCGATATTGACCAGGCCGTGAAACAGCTGGAGCTGCGGCTGCAGCAGGAAGACCTGGACGTCGCCCAACCTGGCGCTCTGCGCCGTCTCGCCGGCGGCAAAACGCCGGGCGTCGAACGCCGCGAAGCCCGCGCCGACCGTTCCCGGCGGGGTGCTGCCGGACCGGCTATAGCCCCCCAGCAACAGGATGTCCTCGTTCTTATATTGTCGCAGGCCCGCTTGGACGATCTGAAGCGACATGGAACTCGGCATTTCGGACGCCCGCCGGAAAATATTCTGGGTCTAGTCCTTATGGTCGTGCCGATTCCGGCAATATATCCCTATTTATTATTGAAACATCGCGTTTCAAAAATAGTGTTTCGGATGTTATGCATATAATTACTTCACTCATGCTGTGGGCAAGCGTGAGATGGTTTGACGCTCGCGCTGAATAGGGCTTATCCCCTTCTCGGCTGGCCCGTGCCGGCCATCTCGTTTTCTGTGTGAGAACTCGACGGGCTCTCCCATTCTTCGCCCCATACCATTACCGTATGGCCGGGTGAGACGGTCCGATAGAGACGTGCGGGTGCCACATAGTCGACCGGGCGCACCGGGCTCCTGATCTCGTCGCCGACAGCCGGCGGCTTCCCGTGACGCCGCGTCGGATCGGCGATCGGCACAGCCGCCAGCAGGCGTCTGGTATAGGGATGTTGCGGGTTGCCGAAGATCGCCTCGCGCGGGCCGGTCTCGACGATCTCGCCCAGATACATCACCGCGACACGGTGGCTGACCCGCTCCACGACCGACATGTCGTGCGAGATGAACAGATAGGCCAGGCCCATGCCGGCCTGCAGATCGAGCATCAGGTTGACGACCTGCGCCTTGACCGAGACGTCGAGCGCCGACACCGATTCGTCGGCCACGATCAGGCGCGGCTCGACGGCGAGGGCGCGCGCGATGCAGATGCGTTGGCGTTGGCCGCCCGAGAATTCGTGCGGGAACCGGCTCGCCATTGCGGGCTGCAGACCGACGCGTCGCAGCAGATCGTCGATCTTGTCGCGGGCCTGCGTACGGCTGGCGAGCCTGTTGACCAGAAGCGGCTCGGCGATGGCCGAACCGATGTCCATGCGCGGATCCAGGGCTGCGAAAGGATCCTGAAAGATCATCTGCATGCGCTTGCGCTGCTGGTTGAGCGCGCTTCGGCGCAGCTTCAGCATGTCGACGCCGTCGAGCAGGACCGAGCCGGAGAGCGGCTCGATCAGGCGCATGACCGAGCGGCCGGTCGTCGATTTGCCGCAGCCCGATTCCCCGACCAGCGCCAAAGTCTCGCCGGCCAGGACGCTGAAGGAGACGTTCTCGACGGCGTGCACGCGCCCGCTGATCCGGCCGAACGCGCCGGACCGAAGGTCGAAACGCGTCGTCAGGTTGCCGACCTCCAGCACCGGCCGCGCCGACCGACTGACGGTGTCGGGCACTTCGGTCGGCACGTCCGCCGTGCCGGTCTCGCGGTCGACGACCGGGAAGCGCATCGGACGCGCCCGGCCCGTCATCGAGCCGAGCTTGGGAACGGCCGAGAGCAGCGAGCGTGTATAGGGATGGTTTGGCCGGGCGAAGATTTCGGTCGTGGCGCCCGTCTCGACGGCATCGCCATTGTACATCACGACCGTGCGGTCGGCGATCTCGGCGACCACACCCATGTCGTGGGTGATGAACAGGACGGCCATGCCCTCCTCGTCCTGGAGCTGCTTGATGAGCTCCAGGATCTGCGCCTGGATCGTCACGTCGAGCGCGGTCGTGGGCTCGTCGGCGATCAGCAGCTTGGGCTTGCAGGCCAGCGCCATCGCGATCATCACGCGCTGGCGCATGCCGCCGGAGAAGCGATGCGGATAGTCGTGGAACCGCGACGTCGCCGCCGGAATGCGCACCTTCTCCAGCAGGCGGATCGTCTCCGCCTCGGCCGCTGCGCGCGACAGGCCACGGTGCAGGACCAGCGTCTCGGCGATCTGGAAGCCGATGGTCAGCACCGGGTTCAGCGAGGTCATCGGCTCCTGAAAGATCATCGCGATCTCGTTGCCGCGGACGCGGCGCATCTCCCGCTCCGATAGCGACAGCAGCTCGGTGCCGTCGAGCTTGATCGAGCCCTCGACCCTGCTGGATCCGCGCGGGCCCAACTGCATGATCGACAGCGCGGTCACGCTCTTGCCCGAACCGGATTCACCGACGACCGCCAGCGTTTCCCTGGGCGAGATATCGAAGGAAATGCCTTTCACGACCGGGCGCCATTGGCCGCCGACCCGGAAAGACGTGACCAGGTTCTTGACGGATAGGATTGGCGTGTTCATCGCGACCGGGGATCGGCGGCGTCGCGCAAGGCATCGCCCAGCAGATTGAGCGCCAGGACGGTGAGCAGGATGGCAAGGCTCGGGAAGACCGCCAGCCACCAGGCATCGAGAATATTGTCGAAACCCTCGCGGATCATGCCGCCCCAGGTCGCGGTCGGTGGTGGTACGCCCAGCCCGATGAAGCTCAGCGACGCCTCGGTGCGGATGGCGGATGCCATCCAGAGCGAGCTGACGACCACCACGTCGGACACCATGTTGGGCAGGATGTGCCGAACCATGATCCGCATGGGGCCGCAGCCGTAAGAGCGGCTCGCCTCGACGAAATCGCGCTGTTTCAGCGTAATCGTGGGGGCCCGGGCGACGCGGGCGAAGGGCGCCACCTCCGTCACCGCGATCGCGATGATCAGGTTCTCCAGATTGGCGCCAAGCATCGCCGCGATCATCAGCCCCAGCAGCAGGGTCGGGAACGACAGCATGACATCCAGCGCGCCCATCACGATCTGATCGAACAGACCGCCGATATAGCCGGTGACGACCCCGATCATGGTGCCGACCACCATGGCGATCAGCACCGCGATGAAGCCGACCGAAAGCGAGATCCGGGCGCCATAGATCAACCGGGACAGGACATCGCGGCCGAAACTGTCGGTACCGAGCCAGAACTCGGCCGAGGGCGGCTCCAGCCGCGCGAGGATGTTCTGCTCCAGCGGATCATGGGGCGCGAGCAACGGGGCCAGGAGGGCCACCAGCACGATGGTCGCGAGCAACAGCAGCCCGAGCCACGAGAGCCGGTTCTGCGAAAAGGCGTGCAGGAACCGGCCGCGCGGCAATTCACCCACGACGGCGACCGCCGCACTCACGAGAGTTTGACTCTCGGATCGACCAGCCCATAGGCGAGATCGGTGAGCGTGTTCACCACGATCACGCAAACGGCGAACATGATCATGACGCCTTGGAGCAGGGTGTAGTCGCGCGCGTTGAGGGCGCTGATGATCAGCTTGCCCAGGCCCGGCCGGTTGAAGATGATCTCGGTCAGGACCGAGTTGCCGATCAGCGTGCCGAAATACAGCCCGACCACCGTGATGATCGGGATCAGGCTGTTGCGAAACGCGTGTCGCCACACCAGCCGGACCGGGCCCACGCCCTTGGCCCGCGCGGTGCGGATATAGTCCTCGGTCAGCACGCCCAACATGGCCGCGCGGGTCACCCGCATCACATAGGCCATCATGATGATGCCGAGATTGAGCGCCGGCAGCACCAAAGCCCGCAGATGGTCGGCGAGGCCCGTGCCCATGCTGTCCAGGACCGGGAACCAGCCGAGCTGGATCGCGAACACGATCAGCAGCAGGATGCCCGAGACGAAGGCAGGGAACGACAGGCCGACGAGCGAGACGATCCGCGAGACATAGTCGAGCCAGCCATTCTGGCCGAGTGCCGCGGCGATGCCGAGCGGCAGCCCCGCGGCCAAGCCGAACGCGATGGCGATCGCGGTGAGCTCGATCGTCGACGGCAGGACCACCAGCACCTCGTGGATGACGCTGCGGCCGCTGCTGAGGGACTGCCCCAGATCGCCGCTCAAGACCTGTCCGATGAAGGTCAGATATTGGACGGATACCGGCTGGTCGAGCCCGAGCTTGGCGCGCAATGCCGCGAGCGATGCGGCCGTGGCCTGGTCGCCGAGGATGACGGCAGCGGCATCGCCCGGCACCAGGCGCACCAGCACGAAGATCGCCGTCAGCATGATGAACAGCGTCGGGATCGCCAGCAGCAGACGCTTCAGCAGATAGCCGATCATGCTGCGACCCGCTTCGCCATCAGGCGCTCCGGCGCAAAACCCGCGATCTGGCGCTGGGTCCCACCCTCGACGATGAGGTCGCAGAGGATCGCGCCGACGACGGGCACGAGTTGGAAGCCATGTCCGGAGAAACCGAACACATGGAACAGGCCGGGCGTATTCGGCGAGGCGCCGATCACCGGCAGCAGGTCCCGGGTCTTGGCCTCGATCCCGGTCCAGCTGCGTGCAATGCGCACGTCGCCCACCATCGGGAACAGCTCGACCGCCGCGCGCGCGCCCTTGGCCAGCGTCACGAAATCGACGCTGCTGCTCTGCCGGTCGAGATCGGCCGTCCCTTGCAAGCCACCGCCGATCACCAGCGTCCCCTGGTCCGACTGCTTGAAGGACAAAGCGCGCCCGACGACGCTGACGACCGGGCCGAGCAGCGGGGCGAGGCGTTCCGTCACGATCATCATCGAGGCCTTGAGGCCGAGCTCGATCTCGTCGCCGAACAGAGCGGCGAGCTTGCCGGCCCAGGCGCCGCCGGCATTGACCACGACCGGTGCGATGAGGCGGCGCGTGCCCGAGCAAAGCAGCCAATCCGCGCCTTGCCGCTCGACCGCGTCCAGGCCCCAGCCCTCGATAATGGTGACGCCCGCGGCCTCGCAGGCCCGGCGGAAGGCGGCGATGGTCCGATGCGGATCGGCGGCGCCGTCGCGGCGGGCGACCAGCCCGCCCACGCAATGCGGGCTCAATGCCGGCACCAGCCGACGCAATTCGGCGGCATCGACCAACTCTTCGTGTTCATAGCCGAGCGTGCGCATTTGCGCCTCGCGCTGGAGCAGATCCGGCAAATGGGCGTCAAATTCGGCGACGCGGATCTGGCCGTCGGCATGGAAGCCGCAATCGTCGCCGACGAGGGCGGCGATCCGGTGCCACATCTCCATCGCTTCGAGCGAGATCGGCACCTCCGCCGGGTCGCGCCCGAGCGTGCGGACGCCCGCGGCGGTCGCCCCGGAGGCGTGCCGGCCGACCCAGGACCGCTCGAGTACGATCGTGCGCCGGCCGGCCCGGGCCAGATGCAGCGCTGCCGACAGGCCATGCAGGCCGCCGCCGATCACCGCGACATCGAACCCCGGCACGTTCACGTGACCGGCCCCGTCTCGTCGAGGCTGGCGAGTTCGCCGAGCGTCACGGGCTTCAACGGCGGCCTGATGCGATAGAAACCGACATCGCCGACCGGACGCTGCTGGGCCGCCGCGATGAGATGCATGACCGTGTAACCGCATTGCCGGCCCTGGCACGGCCCCATTCCGGCGCGGGTGAAGGCCTTGAGCTGGTTCGGGCCCGGTCGTCCCAACGCCGCCCGGGACCGGATTTCGCCGGCGGTGATCTCTTCGCAGCGGCAGACGATGGTCGGATCGGCAGGTGCGAAGACCTGCGGCCTCGGCGCGAACAGCGTGTCCAGGAACGGGCGCAGCGCCAGCGCCCGCGCCAGGCGGCGACGCAGCGGGCGCGCCTCGGCCTCGGCCGCGGCTTTGGCCAGGCCGCCCAGCTTGACCGCCGCCTTCAGCCCGGCGAGCTGCCCGCGCAGTTCCGCCGCCTCGGCCCCGCCGATCCCGGCACCATCCCCGGCGACGAGGATGCCGGGCTGCGAACTCTCGCCCCAGGCGTCGAGCCTTGGGACGTAGCACTGCTGCATCGCGTGCCACTCGACCGCGCAGCCGAGCGCCAAGGGCGCGTGAATGCTGGGCACCACGCCCTCGTGCACCAGCAGGACTTCGGCTGGAACGGAACTCTCGCGGCCGTCCGCAGTGCGATAACGCAGGGTCTGCAGCCTGTCCGCGCCTTCGGCGACGAATTCCGTGACATGACGGATCACCGGAACGCCGGCCCGCTTGAGCGCCAACGTCCAAGCCAAACCCTTGATCAGGTCGCCCAGGCCGGACAACGCGCGCGGCAGGTGCGGCAAGGCTGCCCGGAGGCGACCTCGCGGCGTGGTATCGAGGAAGCCCGCGATCCGGCCGCCGGCGGCCAGCAGCTGCGTCATGTAGAGCAGCGGCAGCGGTCCCGAGCCGGCGATCCAGACCGGCTGCGCCGGCACCGTGTCGGCGGTCTTGAGCAGGATCTGCGCCGCGCCGACGGTCAGGACGCCCGGCAGCGTCCAGCCCGGAAACGGCACCGGGCGTTCCTGCGCGCCGGTGGCGAGGATTATTGCCTGCGCCGTGACGGTGCGCGCCTTGCCCGCGCGCGTCAGGAAGGCGCGGAAGCCCGGCTCGATCTGCCAAAGCTGGCTGCCAGGCTCGTAGGTCGCACCGCAGGCCCGGAAGGCCGCCGCCCGCTCGGCACCGGCGCGATAGGCGGCACCCAGGCGGGCGCCGCGCGGCGTGGCGGCGACGGTCTCGGCCGCGCGCCAGATCTGTCCGCCCGGCGCCGGCTGGTCGTCGACGACCAGGACGGTCAGTCCATGCCGACGGGCGACGACGGCGGCGGCCATGCCGGCGGGGCCGGCGCCGACGATGAGCAGATCGATGGGACTCATGCCGTGAGCACCCGGCGACCCTGCTGACGGGCGACGCGCATGCCGGGTTTCACCGGGGTCAGGCAGGTCTGCACCGAAGCGACGCCATCGACTTCGGCCAGGCATTCGAAACAGACGCCCATCAGGCAATAGGGTGCGCGCGGGCTGCCGGAAACCGGCGTCGTCCTGGTCCAGGCTTCGGACTGGCGCAGCAGAACGGCGGCGAGGCTTTCGCCGGCCTCGGCCGCGACGGCCTCACCATCGATGTGGATCGTCACGCCGTCGGCGCCGGGGTCATGCAGCTTGCGGAACATCGAAACGACTCTGATGAAAGGGGGAAAGATCGTCCGGCAAAGCACCGGCCGCGATGGCCGCGGCGAGCCCGTCGGCATGGAAGGCGGCGAGCGTGACGCCGGAATGGCAGACTGCGACGAACGCGCCAGGGTGGCTTTCAGACTGGGCGTAGATCGGATAGCTGTCCGGCGTCAGGACCCGCAAGCCCGCCCATTGCCGGATGAGCCCGGCCCCGGCCAGGGCCGGAACGATCCGGATCGCGGTCCGGCTGAGACGGGCGGCGGCGTCCCCGGTCGTCGAGAGGTCGTAGCCGACATCTTCCTTCGTCGCGCCGATCATCACCGTGCCGTCCGCGGTCTGGCGCAGGCCGCTCGCCGGCAGCGGCAGCAACGGATCCAGCCGCTCGGTGACCAGGATCTGCCCCCGCTCGGGCCGTAACGGCACATCGAGACCGACCTGCCGGGCCAAAGCCGAGGTGCCGAGCCCGGCGGCAATGACGATGCGCGGTGCCGCGATGATCTCGTCGCCGACGGCCAGACGGAAATCGGTCCCGGACCCGGCGATCTCGCGCACGGTCGCGTTGCTCCGAATGATACCGCCGAGCCGAATCACCGCGGCATGCAGCGCCGCCAGCAGCCGCAGGGGATTGGCATGGCCGTCGCGGCGGCCGAAGCTCGCCCCGGTCACGTCGGGACCGAGCGTCACCTTCGGCAGCAGCCGTTCCAGTCCCGACCGGTCGATCATCTCCCAATCCGGCTCGGCGCCGCCCCATTGGTTATGCAGGCGCTGCAAATTGGCCTGGCGCTTCTCGAACGCATCGGCGCCGAGACAGAACGCCAGCCCGCCGTTCTGCTCGTAGCACAGGCCGATGTCGCTGCGCGCCTCCAGCCCATCTGCGAAGTTCCGCCAGGACCCGGTGCTGTGCCGCGTCAGCGTCTGGTAGGCCGGCATGCCCAGGCCTTTGCCCTGCAGCCAGACCAAACCGAAATTGGCGCGCGCGGCCCGGAAATCGCCGTCGCCGCCGTCGAGCAGCAGGACACGCTCGCCGCGCACGGCCAGACCATAGGCGATCGCTGCCCCGACGGTGCCCGCTCCAACAACGACGATATCAGGCCGCATGAGTTTCTCCCTTGCCGGCCCTGACGCTAGGACCCCATGCTCCATTGCGTCAAAGTCGTTTTTCTTCGGACCTTATTCTCGGGGGTTATGGCATGGCGCGGCGGATCAATCTGAGGCAGATCGAGGCCTTCAAAGCCGTGATCGAATACGGCACGGTCAGCCGTGCCGCGGAAATGATGAATGTCTCCCAGCCCGCGATGAGCAAGCTGATCGCGCATCTGGAAGCGGATGCGGGGCTGCAGCTGTTCGATCGGCTGAAGGGGCGTCTGGCGCCGACCCGTCGCGGTATGCGGCTCTATGAAGAAATCGACCGGATCTTTGCCGGCGTCCGGCAGGTCGAGAACGCCATCGACACGATCCGCCGGGACGAGCAGGGGCGGCTGCTGATCGGCGTCATGCCTGCCCTGGCCGGCTCGTTCATCCAGCAGGCGACCAGCAATTTCCTCGCGCGGCATCCCGACGTCTTCTGCTCGATCCAGTCGCGCAGTTCGCAGTGGATCACGGACGGGCTGGTCACCCGCAAGCTCGATGTCGGGCTCGCCATCGCCCCGATCGACAACCCCTATATCGTCGCGGAACCGATGATGGGTCAGCCGGTCGTCTGCATTCTGCCGCCGGGCCATCCACTCGCGGCGAAAACCGTCATCGTGCCGACCGACCTGATCGGCGTCCCGTTCGTCTCCTTCGACCCGGACAGCCACACCAACCAGCGCGTCGCGAGCGCCTTGAAGGCCCACGGCGTCGAACCCAACGTCACGATGGTCGTCAATGTGTCGCCGACCCTGTGCGAGTTCGTCGCCGCCGGCATCGGTGTCTCGCTGGTGCATCCGCTGATCGTCGGCGGCCTGCGCGAGAAGCTGGCCATACGGCGCTTCGAGCCCACGATCCAGCTCGATTTTCACCTCTGTCGCCTTCGCGATAGCCGGAATGCCCGTCTGGTCGAGACTTATGTGGAGGTCACGCGCGAGACGGCCGCGGCGATCTCGTGCACGATCTTCACCGGGGGCTGACGCGCGTTCAGTGCGGCTTGACCGTGGTCAGCTCGGTAATCGGCGGCGCGAGGTTCAGGGCGCCCTTGAGTTCGTAGCCGTAGTCGAGCCGATCGCTATGGACCCAGACCTGCCGCAATTCGAACAGCGGGACGGCGCAGACATCCGCCATGATCTTCCGCTGTGCCTCCCGCCACATCGCCTTTTGCGCCTCCGCGTCGGGTGCCACGCGTGCCGCCTCGATCTCATGGTCGGCGACCGCGCAATGGGAGAAGTTGCTGGCGGCGGTCGGCGTGCCGACGATGGCCCGGGAATGGAAGAACTCGCTCAGATAGGTATCGGCGATCGGGAAGCGCGCGGCCCCGTAGAAGACGAGCGCGCTCAAGTCCCGGCGGATCTGGCTTTGATAGGTCGGATGATCGACGATCTGCAGCTCCAGCTTGATCCCGACCTTGGCCAGCTGCGCCTGGATGACCTCCATGAAGGGTTGCTGGGCCGAGATGTTCGAGACGATGGCTTTGAGCGTTATCCCGTCGGCATGGCCGGCCTCGGCCAGCAGCGCCTTGGCCTTGGCGGGATCGAAGGCGTAGCTGCCGACCGAGCAATCCTCGCCGAGATAGCCCGGCGGGACGATCGAGCACCCCTTGAAGCCAACGTCCTTGCCGACGTAGCGCACCAGGTCATCGACATTGACCGCGGCCGCGATCGCCTGGCGCACCCGAACATCGTCGAGCGGCGGGATGGTCTGGTTGATGTGGAGCAGCCGGTACTCGCCGGGCTGAAAGATATCGACATTGAAGCCTGACCGTTTGCGCGCGGAATCGACCCAGCGTTGCTCGCGTTTGCCATCCATCAGGTCGAGCTCGCCGGAAGCCATGGCGAGCTCGCGGGCGCTGTCGGACGGGATATTGCGCACGATGATCGTATCGATCTTCGGCCTGCCGCGGAAATAGGCTTGGTGGGCCGCAAGTTTCACATATTGTTGGGTCACCTGCTCGACGAAGGCGAACGGGCCGGTGCCGACCGGGTGGTGCCCGAAGTCATCGCCGAATTTCTCGGCCGCCTTCCGGCTGACGATATTGCCGCCGTGATAGTTCGAGACGCGGCCGAGGAAGCTCGCATCCGGATATTTGAGTGCGATGCGCACGGTATCGTCGTCGAGCTTCGCGACGCTTTCGACCGAAGCGAAATCCGAGGAGAAGGTCGAGCGCTTCGGGTCGGCGGCTCGATCGAGCGAATAGACCACGTCGTCGGCCGTCAGCTCGCCCCAATCGCCCTGGAACTTGACGCCCCGGCGCAGATGGAACGTCCAAGTCTTTCCGTCGGCCGAGACGTCCCAGCGCTCGGCGAGGTCGGGCTCGATATCCCGCGGATCGGCGCTGCCGGGTTTGAAACGAACCAGCGCGTTATAGATCCAGCCGATCAGCGTCATGTCGCCCGTGGCGCTGGCACGATGGGGATCGAGCGTCGAGACATCTCCGGAGCTGACCCCGACCTGCAAGGTGCTTTCCTGTGCCAAGGCCGGCAGAGGGAGCCAAAGGACGCAGAGCAAGCACGCAATCCGAGCCGCGACCTTCAGCATGCTTTCGACCCTCGTTACGATGGAGCTGGGGTCGAAACATCATCAGGCTGCGGGCAGTCTGTCCAAGTCCAAAACCATCCGCTCATATTCTCAAGGGTTATACCCGGCGCCCGTCGCTCCCGCTAATCGCGGCGGGGACGTCGCAAGGTGAAGGTTTCGAACGGGGCGATCTGCCCGTTCAGGCCGACCACGTCGTAGTAGGTGACCTTGATCGTCGTGACGTCGCCGGGATGGGCGCCGGGATCGACGGTGAAGGCGGCAAACCCATACGACTGCGCGGCGTTGCGCACGGCCGACCAGGGGGCATGCTCCGTCACGTATACCGGCGCGCGCTTGCCCGTGGCCGGGTCGGGGGTGGCGGCCACGGCCGTGATGACCCGGCATTGCGGCGGGTCGAAGAACAGCTGGTTCGACGGGGCGGAGGTGCCGCCGCCGCCGATGACCATATGCACCGTGCCCTTGGTGGTGTCGATGATGTCGGTCGCGGTTGCCGCCGGGACCGGCGTCAGGGTCTGGTTCGCTTCCCGGCCGCGGATCGGATGGGAGCGCTCGTAATGGTGCTCGTGGCCGCACACCACCAGGTCGACCCCGTATTTGTCGAACAGCGGCACCCATTCCTCGCGGATGCCAAGATCCGCGCCGTTGAATTTGTCGGCGGTCGAGATCGCGACCTGGTGCATGCACACCACGACCCAGTCGATGCCGCGGTCGGCGCGCGCGGCGGCCAGCTCCTTTTCCAGCCAGGCCTTTTGCGCTCCGGACGAATAACCCCGGACATAGGAGCTGCCAGCGTCCTGGTAGCAGATGTCGTCGTTGGCGATGCTGACGACGCGCACCGAGCCGGCGGTGAAGGTGTACCAAAGCCCCTTGGTGATCTCGGTCTGGCCGGCGGCCTCAGGCACCGAAAAATAGGTCTGGTAGGCCTGATAACCGATCGGCCCGTTGCCCAGCTCGTTCTCGTGGTTGCCGGGCGACGGCATCCAGGGTCGGTTGCGGGCGCTGCGGCTGTTGTTTTCCCAGAAGTCCCACCAGGTCCGCACCCGGTCTTGAGCCAGGTTGGCGTAGCAGAGATCGCCGTTGAACAGGTGGAACAGGGGCTGCAGCCGCTCCACGCCGAGCGTGGTGTCGCCCGCCGCCGGCGAGCCGAGGTTGTCGTTCACGAAGGCCGGCGGATTGGGCAGCGTCACGCCCGGCGGCAGAGCGAACTTCCGGCCCATGGTCGGCGTGCCCTGGTCGCCGAAGCTGGTGAAGGTGAACGCCGCCCGGCCGCGTGGCGCGGTGCGGAACGTTCCGAACTCTGCCTGGGCACCGTCGTGCACGGCGCAATAGAGAAAGGCCGCGTTCGGCCTCAGGCCGCGGATCTTCGCGTGATAGGCATAGACGGTCTGCTTGGATTTGCCATCGACGTAGCTGACCTGTTCCGCGGCGACCGCGTGTTCGAGCTTGCCGTCGAGCCCCCCGACCAGCACGCGGGCATTCTGAACGATCTCCAGCGTGTGCCAGGACACCACGACCTCGGACGACGCATCCGCGCCGAACTGCAGATGCAGGCCGGCGACCGGCGACGTCGCCACCGGATCGGCGGCGGTGCGGGGTGCGGGTACCGCCGCCCCCGCCGACCCGATCGGCAAGACGGAGGCCAGCGTCACGGCGCCGCCATAAAGGCCTGCGGCCGCGAGCAGCTTGCGACGGCTGAGTTCGAGCGAATGTTTGTCGTCCGTCGGCATCATGTCGGCTCCCGCCAGGTAGATCGTCAGAGTTGCCGAGCCAGCATTCCGACCGGGAGAGGGGCCGTCTAGCGCAACAATATGACAATGTGCCCGATCAGCGCCGACGGAGGAGCCCGGCGCTCAATTCCGGGCCTTCAGGCGGTTTCGGTGAGAGGCCTGTTTCGCGCGGTTGCCACAGGCGGCCATGCTGCACCACCTCCGTGCCCGTCCGCGCGTGCGATCGGCGAACATCAACGTGCAGGTATTCCCCTCACATGCCTTCACATGAGCGAAGTCCTCGGTGCAGACGGCTCGCGCCAATGCTTCAGCGATGGGAAGCAGGAGCGAGTCCGGGGAGCGCCACCGGCGCGTCGCCCGCAACTGGAACGGCGCTCCTGTTTCGCCGATTCCCGCCACCATTTCGCTGAAGGCCTCATCGCGCTTCAGCAGGCGGTTCAACGGTTGGAGCGCATCCAGGTCCAGGGGCGTCAAGGAACGTCCCTTCCGATCGCGGACGAAGGCTCGGAACCACTCGCGAAGATTCCGGGCCTGATCCGCCACATTGTCGAGTTCGCCTGGCAATGCCTGCGCCCGGAGGGCGTGCAGAACATCTCCGGGCACAAGGCGCGCTTGATCGAGCCAGCGCAGCAGGCCGTCGCCGTCCTCGATCCAGTCGATGACATGATCCACCGGCGTCGCGACCGAATTCAGGAAATCCAGCCCGAGCGAGTCCGCAACGAACATCGCAGGCAAGGGAAGGGGGTTCGTCTCAGCTTCGTTCATGGCGCGGCAATCCTTTCAATCCTCCGACGAGCATAACCATCTTAAACGCTGTTGACAAGTTACGTTCAATGTAAGTAACCTACAAAATAGTTACAAAGAGGTTATTTCGGAACATCGTTTTGGAAGGAGAGAAGGAATGTCCCCTAAGGATGCAAGCGTGATCCTCGTGCACGGCGCCTGGGCCGACGGCTCGAGTTGGAGCAAGGTGATCGGGCCACTGGCGGCCGATGGCGCAAAGGTCGTCGCAGCCCCTCTGGCGCTGACCTCTTTTGCCGATGACGTGGCGGCTGTCGGCCGCGCGCTGGAGCGAACCGCCGGCCCGGTCGTCCTGGTCGGCCATGCATATGCCGGTGCGGTCATCGGGGCGGTCCGGGATGAACGGGTTCAGGCGCTGGTCTACGTTGCCGCGCTCGCTCCGGATGAGGGCGAAACCGTTGCCGACGTCTTCTACCGGACCCAATCGCACCCGCAGGCGCCGAAGCTTGCGCCCGACAGCCACGGCCTGATCTATTTGCCCGAAGAGGCCTTTGCCGCGGCCTTCGCGCAAAACGCCACCGCGCCGGAGCAGGCACTGCTTGCCGCTGTCCAGCGGCCGATTGCCCCCGCTTGCATCACCGTGGCCATGGGCCGGCCCCTTTGGAAGGAGCGGCCGAGCTGGTTCCTGCTCGCCGAGCAGGACCGGATGATCGCACCCGAGACGCAGCGCTTCATGGCGGAGCGGATGCGGGCACGGATCCGATCGCATCCGGTCGACCACACGCCGATCGTCACCGCCCCCGACCTGGTCCTGGAGATCATTCGCGAGGCGATGGGGGATCTGTGAGAGACATGATTATCGCTAACCTAAAATGGCACCGTAATAAGGTTAGCATCAGCTGCTAGGTCTCATCCGTCTCAGAGGAGAAATGTCATGACTGCTCCTAAATACCGCACCGCCGACGTGAACGGCCTCAAGATCTTCTATCGCGAGGCAGGCCCGAGCGACGCTCCCAAGCTGCTGCTGCTCCATGGGTTTCCCAGCGCGGGCCATATGTTCCGCGATCTGATCCCTCTTCTATCCGACCGCTTCCACATCATCGCTCCGGATCTGCCCGGCTTCGGCCAGTCCGACATGCCCGGACGTGGCTGCACCTTCGACCGGATCGCGGATACGATCGACCGCTTCACCGAAGTCGTCGGCTTCGACCGCTACGCCATCTACGTCTTCGACTACGGCGCGCCGACAGGCTTCCGCCTCGCGGTGAAGCATCCGGACCGGATCACGGCGATCATCTCGCAGAACGGCAATGCCTACGTTGAGGGCTTGAGCGAGGGCTGGAACCCGATCCGGGCCTATTGGGAGGATGCTTCGCCGGCGAACCGGGAAGCGCTCCGCGCTTTCCTCGCGCCGGAAACGACCGTATGGCAATACCTGCATGGCGTGGCCGATCCGGAGACCGTTTCCCCGGACGGCCATTCGCTCGACAACTTCTACCTTCGCCGGCCCGGCGCGGCTGAACTGCAGCTCGACCTGTTCGGCGACTACAAAAGCAACGTCGCCCTCTATCCGGCCTTCCACGCCTATTTCCGGACCCATAAGCCGCCGTTCCTTGCAGTATGGGGAAAGAACGATCCGTTCTTCCTGCCGGCGGGCGCCGAGGCCTTCAAGCGCGACATCCCTACGGCCGTCGTCCGCCTCTTCGACACCGGACACTTTGCGCTGGAGACCCATGCTGCCGAAATCGCCGCGGCGATCCGCGACTTCCTGGTTTTCTGATCGGCAGCCCGACACCTAACCCCTTTTCGAGATCAGGAGAGATCACATGTCGAAGTCAGTTGCGATCGTCACGGGGGCCAGCCAAGGCATTGGCAGGTCGACCGCCATTCGTCTTGCGCGGGACTTTTCATCCGTCGTGCTCGTGGCGCGGAACCGCGCCAACCTGGAGGAGACCGCGGCGGCGGTCCGAGCCGGCGGCGCGGAAGCGCTCATCATTGATGCAGACCTCGCCGAACCCTCCGCCGCGCAGGCGGTGGCCGACCAGGCCCTTGCCGCTTTCGGGCGCATCGACGCGCTGCTCAACATCGCCGGTGCCGTGCCGCAGGTCGATCTCTTCGAGATGACGGACGAGCAGTGGGATGGCGGGCTGGCGCTGAAGCTCCATGGCGCTCGGAGGCTCACGATCGCGGCTTGGCCCGCGTTGAAGCAGGCGAGGGGGGCCGTGGTGCTGATGTCCGGCAATTCGGCGCTGTTCCCGAAAGCGCCCTACGCCGCGGTGGGCACGATCAACGCCGCGATCGTGGCGCTCGCCAAGGCGTTCTCCGATCGCGGCATCGCCGATGGCGTGCAGGTGAACAGCGTGCTGCCGGGGCCGGTGATGACCGGCCGTCGCCGTTCCTATCTCCAGCACTGGGCGCCGCTCCACGGCATGACCGAAGAACAGGCGACCGCCGGCTTCCCGAAGGAGGCCGGCATCGCACGCTATGGCGAGCCCGAGGAAATCGCCGAGCTGATGGCCTTCCTCATGTCGCCGGGCGCCCGCTGGATGACGGGCTCGGCACTCCGGATGGACGGTGGCGAGGTGAAGTCGATCTGACTATTCGCATGCCGATTGGCCCATCTCCGGCCCTGCCGGCGAGCCGGAGATGGTCATGAGCAAGACACGGCACGCACGGACTTGGCGCAATGCGGTCGGCTTCTCCGTCGTGCTGGCTGCGGCGACATCCAACTTCATTGCAGGGAAGGTCGCGCTTCAAGCCGGCCTCCCCGCGTTCCTTCTGGTCGGCTGGCGGCGGAGATGGGCGCTCAACAGCGCCGCTTGACGGTCCTTCTTCTCAATGTTACAAATTGTAGCATTACAGAAGGTAACGCTACCGATGTCTCACAGCCCCCCCGATCTCGGCGATCTCGAGCTTGAAACCATGCAGCTGATCTGGGCCGAGGGCCCGATGACGGCCGAGACGGTGCGCGAGCGCCTGCCGCGCTCGCCCAAGGAATCGACCGTGCGCACCGTGTTGCGCCGGCTCGAGGACAAGGGCTACTTGAGCCATACGGTCGATCAGCGCACCTTCACCTTCCATGCGACCGAGGCGCGGCAGAACGTGGCGGCGAAGGCGGTCAAGCGCATCGTCGACTGGTTCTGCAACGGCTCGATGGAAGAGGTGCTGGTCGGCATGGTCGATACGCTCGACGAAGATCAGTTGCGGGCCTTGGCGGCTCGGATCGAGCTGGCCAAGCGGGAGCAGGGGAAATGATGGCATTGCTGGTCGAAGCCGCGCTTCGTTCGCTGCTGCTCGGTCTCGCGGTCGGGCTGGGCCTCAAGCTGATGCGCGTGCGCAATCCACAGGTCGAGATGACCGCCTGGATTACGGTGCTGGCAGCGTCACTCGCCATGCCGCTGTTGATGCAGATGGTGCTGTTCCGTCTGCCGGCCCCGATGGCGATGCTGCCGCATGTCGTGCTGGGCACGGACCATCGGATGGCGACCGGCACGCACGCCCATATCCATACGGCGATTGCGATGGCCGACCAATGGTCGCTGCTCGACATGCTGCCGATCGCCTACGGGCTGGTCGCCGCCCTGCTGGTGCTGCGGCTGGCGACCGGGTTGATGGTGACCTGGCGCATCGTGCGCGACGCCAGGCCGATCCGCGCCGACTGGACGCGCGGCGCCGATGTGCGCGTCACCGCGCGTGTCCTGGCCCCGGTCACCTTCGGCCGCGTCATCCTGGTGCCGATCTCGTTCATCGGCTGGTCGCCGGCCAAGCGCCGCGCGGTCATGGGCCATGAGCTGTCGCATATCGAGCATCATGATTTCACCGTCCAGGTGCTGAGCCAGCTGCATAGTGCCCTGTTCTGGTTCAGCCCGTTCGCCTGGTGGCTCCAGGTCCGGCTGGCGGCACTGGCCGAGACGACGAGCGACGAGGCGGCGATCGCCCGGGTCGGCGACCGCGTCGGCTATGCCGAGATCCTGCTCGATATCGCCGTCGGTGCCCGCGGCATCCCGGCGGGCATCGCCATGGCGCGGCCGGCGCTGCTGCGCCAGCGCATCGAACATATCCTGTCCCAGGCGGCGCCGGTCGTGGCGCTGGCACCCTGGCGCCGGATGCTGCTGGCGGCGGCGCTGTTGCCGGCCGCGTTCCTGATCGGCGGCACGTCCTGGCATGCCAAGGCGGCCAGCCTGCCGCTGCTCGTCCTGCCGGCGATCCCCGCCATCCCGGCGATTCCGGCGATCCCCGCCATCCCGGCCATCCCGGCGGCGGCATCGGACGATGCTGGGGACACGCGGCCATTCGCCATCCTGACCGGCGGCCACAGCATGATCAGCGCCGGTGGCGGCGAACTCGACCGGCTGCTGGCGGCGCGCGACACGGTCGGCGGCGAGGCGATCCTGTTCCTGGCCGACGGCCGGCTCTACGGCATCACCGACCCGGCACTGGTCGAGCAGGCGGCCGATCTGTTCCGCCCGGAAAACGATCTGGCCGACAAGGAGCGCGAGATCGCCGAGCAGCAACGGGAACTGGGCCGGGAACAGTCCGATCTGGGCCGGCAGCAGAGCGATATCGGCCGCCAGATGAGCGACGTCGCGCGGCACTATTCCGAGAAGATGGCGCAACAGTCGGCCGCCGAGATCAAGGCGTCGCTGAACGATCGCGAGCAGGTGATCAGTGATCGCGAGGAGCAGAAGCAGGAATTCAAGCAGGCGATGGACGACCTCGGCCAGCAGCAGGCCGAGTTGGGCCGCGAGCAGGGCCGCTTCAGCGGTGCGCAGGCCAAGCTCAGCGCCCAGCAGCAGAAGCTCAGCCGGGAACAGTCACGGGTCGCGCACCAGGGCGACGTGAAGCTGGCCAAGCTGCTCGACGCCGCGGTCGCGAGCGGCACGGCGAAGCCGGTGCCGTAGGGTTCACTGGTAGCAGGGGAGTTTGGACTTACCGTGACAAACCGAAATAAATTTACCTCTGGTTAAGCATAATTTGCGCTAACCGAGCCCATCCAGAAAACTGGCGAGGCTGCTGGTGCTGGTCTGGATCGAGCCCGCCGACTGCTGGTTGGCGTCCAGCGTGCTGACGAAGCTGGCGAAGGTGCCATTGAGCAGCGAATTCGCCCCGTCCGTGCCGTCGGAGCCGAGCCCGGACAGGATATCGAGCGCACGCGCCGCACTCGACGAGGCGGCGGTCGTCGTCGTGGTGCCGGCCGCTGCCGCGGTGGCGCTGCCGCCGACCAGGGCCTCGCCGAATTCGCCTGGGCTGAGATTGCCGTCGCCGTTCAGGTCGAGCTGGGCGAACACGGCGTCGGCCTGGGCCTGGGTGACGCCGGTGGCCCGATCTGCCTCGAACTCGGCCTTGGTCACATTGCCGTCGCCATTGGTATCCAGCGCCTCGAACAGGCGGTTGGTACCGCCGCTCGGCGCGGCAGCGACGGGGCCGGCCGCGATCGCCGCGGTCAGGCCCTGGCGCAACTGGGCCGCCGTGACGCTGCCGGTCCCCTGGGTATCGATGGTGGCGAACAGTTGGTCGGCCTGAGCCGGGGTGATGTTCGACGGCACCGCCGCCTCGAATTCGGCCTTGCTGATCAGCCCGTTGCCGTCGCTGTCGGCGGTGGCGGCCCATTTGGCATAGGTCGCGTCGGTGCTCTGCCCGCTGCTGTTGTTCGTGGCGGCATCGTCGAACGATTGCGACTGCAGCAGCGTCATCAGGCTGGCGTTGGTCAAGGCACTGCCGGCGAGAAAGCCGCTCCCCGCGATGGAGTTGCTGACCGCCGTCGCGGTCGCCGCGTTCTGGTCGACGGTCGAGGTGGTCGACGCGGTCGAACTGCTGGACGAGGCGGTCGAGCTGCTGTCCTGGTGATAGAGCTGCTGCAGCATCGTCATCAGCTGGGTGATCGACGAACCGCTGGTGCCGATGGCTTGCATGGGGGCTCTCAGGGATCAAGAAAGGGTGACCCACAGCGAAGCAAGAAGCAAACCACAAGCGGAAGTGTTTGAGATCAATGGCTTAGACTGCCGCTGATCCCGCCGCGATCGGAAATCCCTGCCCCTGTCGGCGTTTATTGCCGGGCCGACAGGGTTACCCCAGGCTGCTGGCCTCGGCCGCCGCCCGCTGCATGTTGGCCGACATGTCCTCGGTGACGGCGCTTTGTTCCTCGACCGCGCTCGCTGTTGAGGTCACGTGTTCGCGCACGCGCTCGATCGCTTCCTTGATGCTCTGCAGGCCCTGCACGACATCACCGGACACTTCGCGCATGCCGTTGATCTCGGTCGAAATCTCGTCGGTCGCGGATTTGGCCTGGGCGGCCAGATTCTTGACCTCGGTTGCGACCACGGCGAAGCCGCGGCCGGCCTCGCCGGCCCGCGCCGCCTCGATCGTCGCGTTCAAGGCCAGCAGGTTGATCTGGCTGGTGATGCTGCCGATCAGCGCCAGGATGCCGTTCATCGACTGCGCGACCTCGGCCAGCCGCCCGGTCGAATGATCGGCCGCCAGCGTGCGCTCGAACGCGTCATCCGCCGCCGACTTGGATTTCACCATGCTTTCGGCGATCTCGCGCACCGACGCGTTCAGTTCCTCGGCGCCCGACGCGACGGTTTCCATCATCGAGCTGACCGCCTCGCTCTTCAGGCGCCGGATGACCTGCTGGGTCACGTCGGTGGCGAATTTCACGACCTTGAACGGCTTGCCGTTGAGATCGAGAATCGGATTGTACGAGGCTTGAATCCAGACCTCCTTGCCGCCCTTGCCGACGCGCTTGAACTCGGCGGCCTGGAATTCGCCGCGATTGAGCGAGGCCCAGAATTCGCGGTAAGCGGCGCTGTCGCGCTCGGACGGCTCGACGAACAGGCTATGGTGTTTGCCCTGAACCTCGGCCAGCGTATAGCCCATAGCACCCAGAAAGCCGGCGTTGGCGTTCTGGATCGTGCCGTCGAGCTTGAATTCGATCACCGCCTGGCTTTTGCCGATGGCATCGAGTTGGCCCGAGAAATCGGCGTTGCGCAGCTTCGCCTCGGTGACGTCGGTGGCGAATTTCACGACCTTGAACGGCGTGCCGTTCATGTCGAGGATCGGGTTGTAGGATGCCTGGATCCAGACCTCCCGGCCGTTCTTGCCGATGCGCTTGAATTCGCCCGACTGATATTCGCCGCGATTGAGCGCCGCCCAGAAGTGGCGATAGCTACCGGCCTCGCGCTCGGCCGGGGTCATGAACAGGCTATGGTGCTTGCCTTGGACCTCGGTCAGGGAATAGCCCATGGCCTGCAGAAAATTCTCGTTTGCGGTCATGATCGTGCCGTCGAGCTTGAATTCGATCACCGCCTGGCTCTTGCCGATCGCCTGCAACTGGCCGGCGAAATCGGCGTTGCGCAACTTGTCGCCAGTCACGTCGGTCGCGAATTTCACCACCTTGAACGGCTTGCCGGCCGCATCCAGGATGGGGTTGTACGACCCCAGGATCCAGACTTCCCTGCCGTCCTTCGCCACCCGCTTGAACTCGGCCGACTGCATTTCGCCCCGGTTCAGGCTGGCCCAGAGCCGGCGATATTCGTCGCTCTGCCGATAGGCCGGCGGGACGAAAATGCTGTGGTGCTTGCCCTTCACCTCGGCCAAACTATAGCCCATCACCTTGAGGAAATTCTCGTTCGCGGTAATGATCGTCCCGTCCAGCTCGAATTCGATCCGGGCCTGCGACTTGGCGATCGCGGCGAGTTCGGCCGCGTGCGCTCGTGATGTGCGAGATGACATTCCTAGCATGATGGCTCCGGCGTGATCGGTGAGTTGGCGAAAGACCTGTATCCGGACCGCTGCTCGCCAATGGGGGCAAACGCAACACTGCGACGACCGGGAAACATATCTGATCAATGATTGAATAACGGCTAGGTGCCCTCCAGACTATTGTCAATTGAGAGGCGAGAACGCTCGTCCAGATTGTTTAAACTATATTGTTCTCTTGCGACTTGTTCGGATACTATCAAAATATTGAGATGCGGTGTACCCCCGCTGTGCAAAGTGGCCCTTTCTTTTGCCAGCATGAGAACGAGCTAATATTTGTTTGGAGACAAGATGGCGAATCATGACAACGCCGCGATGGTCATCCGGCGCCGGATCGCGGGCGGAACGCTGACGGCCGAAGCGGCGGTGCGGCAGGCGTTCGAGCGGATCGACGCGCGGGAGGCGACGCTCCAGGCCTGGGTCGCGCTGGCGCGCGAACCGGCGATCGCGGCGGGCCGCACCCTCGACCGGGGCCCGGACGCCGGCCTGCTGCATGGCGTGCCGATCGGCATCAAGGACATCATGGCGACCCGCGATCTGCCGACGCGCTGCGGCTCGCCGATCTATCGCGACTGGCAGCCGCCCTATGATGCCGCCGTGGTAGCACTGGCGCGGCGTGCCGGCGCCGTCGTGATCGGCAAGACGGTCACGACCGAATTCGCCTATTTCGGTGCCGGCCCGACGGTCAATCCGCACGATCCGAACCGCACGCCCGGCGGTTCGTCCAGCGGATCGGCCGCCGCCGTCGGTGCCGGCATGGTGCCGCTCGCGACCGGGACCCAGACGGCCGGCTCGATCGTCCGGCCGGCGGCGTTCTGCGGCGTCGCCGGCTACAAGCCCAGCTTCGGCCTGATCGATCCGGCCGGGGTGAAGCCGCTGGCGGTCACGCTCGACACGATCGGCGTGCTGGGCGCGACCGTCGCCGATGTGGCGCTGTTCGCCGAGGCGGTCAGTGGGCTGGAACTCCTGGCAGCGGCGGAACGGGCCGGGCGGCCGCGCCGGATCGGCCTGTGCCGCTCGCCGGCCTGGGACGAGGCCTCGGCCGACATGCAGGCGGCGTTCCTGTCCCTGCCGGATCGTCTGGGCGGCGTCGAGATCATCGAACGGGAACTGCCGGCCGAGACCGGCCAGGCGCTGGCGGCGCAGAAGCGGATCATGGCGTTCGAGGCCGCCCGCGCGCTCGCGCACGAGGCGGACGCCCATTGGTCGAGCCTGTCGCCCAAACTGCAGGATCTGCTGGCCGAAGGCCGCGCGATCAGCCGGGCGGACTACGCCCGCGACCGCGCGCTGGTGCCCCGGCTGCTGGCGGCGCTCGATGCCGGATTCGCCGACGTCGATGTGCTGATCACCCCCAGCGCCGCCGGAGTCGCGCCCTTGAAGGCGGCCGGGACCGGCGATCCTTTGTTCAACCGGCTCTGGACGCTGGCCGGCACGCCGGCGGTGACTGTTCCGGGGCTGCAGGACCCGGCGGGCCTGCCGCTCGGCGTGCAGGTGATCGCCCCGGTCGGCCGCGACGCCGCCGCGATCGAGGCGGCGGCATGGCTGGAGACTGTCCTGGCGGGGTAGTCCGGCTCTACTTGCCCACCGCCTTCGCGATCAGGTCCGTCGCCACGAAACTCTCGAAATCCGGCTGGGCCGCGAGGTTGCCGAGCGCGATCTGGGTGTCGAGTCCGAGCTTCAGCGCTTCGGGCGTGATCTCGACCGTCGGCGGATAGACGCCGTCGGCCACCATACGGTTGACCGCGGCCTCGACCACGGCCGGATCGAGCGTCGGGAATTCCTTCTTGGCGATGGCGATCGAGCTCGGCACGTTCGTCTGGATATAATGCAGCGCCTGGTTCAGGCCGACGATGAAATGCTCCAGCATGACCGGGTCGGCGTCGGTGCGCGCCGCCATGTCGGAGAAGCCGTAAGGGCCGTAGAGCTTCGGGAAGCCCAACACGACCTTCATGCCCTTGGCGACCGCCTGGTCGACGCCCGGCTCGTACATGACGGCGACCTTGCCCTGGCCGGCGATCAGGGGCCCGATCTCGCTGCCGAGCGGCACCTGGATCATGCTGATGTCCTTCTCCGCATCCATGCCGCTTTCCTTCAGCAGCTTCAGGAACAGCGAGGTGCTGGTGGTCGGCATCGAACCGGTCACCACAGTCTGGCCCTTCAGGTCCTTGACGCTGGTGAAGGGGAAATCCGGCGTCGCCACGATCCAGACCGCGGCGCCATTGACCACGTTGGCGACGATACGGACCGGCGCGCCCTTGGCGGCCGCGATCGCGACCCATTCCGGCCCGTGCAGCGACAGATCGGCGCTCTTGGACAGCACGGCCGACAGCGCGGCACTGGCCGAGCCCGCGGTCTCCTTGTCGATATCCAGGCCTTCCTTGGCGAACAGCCCTTCGTCGATGCCGACATAGAGCGGCAGGTACAGCATGGACTGGAACGCCTGGGACACGGTGACCTTGGTATTGGCGGCTTCGGCCGGGGCCGTCATCGAGACGGCGGCGACGGTGGCGAGCGCGATCAGCGGCTTGAACATGAAGGATCTTTCTTTCAGAGAGGAGGTCAGACCCGCAGGTCCTGGCGCACGCCGTCGAGCTTCCATGGCAGAGTTTTCCGCTCGACCAGATCGATGATGAAATACAGCGCGAAGCCGATCGCCATCAGCGTGAACAGGCCGAGCCAGACCGTGTTGAGGTCGTAGAGGCTGGAGGCGGTGAACACGAGATGGCCCAACCCGTGCTGCGACGAGATGAACTCGCCGACCACGGCACCGACCAGGCCGAATCCGACATTGATGCGGAAGGTCGCGATGATGCCGGGCAAGGCCGAGGGCACGATGACCTTGTGGAACACCTGGTTCTTGTCGGCGCCGAGGGTCACCAGCAGGCTCTGCAGATCCGGGTCGGCTTCCTTGGCGGCCTGATAGGCCGCGATCAGCGCCACGATCGCGGTCAGCGAGATGGCGAGCGCGATCTTGGAGGTGAGGCCGGTGCCGAACCACAGGATGATGATCGGCGCGAACGCGATCTTGGGCACGCTGTTGAAGGCGACGATCAGCGGCTCGACCGTGCGTGCGACGAAGCGCGAATACCACAGCGCCAGCCCGATCAGCGAGCCCGCGATCGTACCGACGACGAAGCCCACGATCGATTCATAGAGTGTGATCGCCGTGTCGTAGAACAGCGAGCCGTTCGACACGTCGCGCACCAGCTCGTGCCAGATGCCGACGGGCGATCCGACCAGGAACGCCTGGATCCAGCCCAGGCGGACGCCGCCCTCCCAGGCCGCGAGCAGCAGCACGACCAGCGTCAGCTGGATGGCGCCGCGGCCGAGCGGCGTGTCGAGCGGCGATGCGCGCTTCATGACTGGCCCCGCTTGGTCTGGATATCGAGCTCGTTGCACAGGGCGTGGAAATATCCGGAAAAATGCGGATCGCTGCGCGCGCCGATCGGTGTGCGGTCGGCAATATCGATGTCGTGCAGCGCCTTGACCCGCGTCGGCCGGTGGCTCAGCACCACGACCTTGCGCGACAAGGCGACCGCCTCGTCGATGTCGTGGGTCACCAGGACCACGGTCTTATGGAAGCGCTCGACCGCCTCCATCAACACGCCTTCCAGATAGAGCCGGGTCTGGTAGTCCAGCGCCGAGAACGGCTCGTCCAGCAGCAGGATGTCGGGATCGACGATCAGCGTGCGGATCAGCGCCACCCGCTGGCGCATGCCGCCCGACAGCGCGCGCGGATAGGCATTCTCGAACCCGGCGAGGCCGTAGGTCGCCAGATAATCCATCGCCTTGTCGCGGGCTTCTTTGGGCGCCATGCCGCGGACCTCGAGGCCGAGCACGACATTGCCCAGCACCGTGCGCCAAGGCAGCAGCAGATCCTTCTGCATCATATAGCCGACCCGGCCGCGCAGGCCGTCGACCGGCGCGCCCTCGTACAGCAGCGTGCCGGCGTCGGGCTCCAGCAGGCCTGCGATGATGTTGAAGATCGTCGTTTTGCCGCAGCCGGACGGGCCGATGATCGAAACGAAATCGCCTTCGGCGATGTCGAAATCGAGCCGGTCGAGCACGGGCGTCGCGCCGAAGCGCTTGGCGATGCCGCGCAGGGACAGCTTGGGTCGGGCGGGCGTGGTGATGGGAGCGGGGAGGGCCATGATGCTTGCAACAGCAAGTGTTGTGCCATGGCAGGGAGATTGAGTGGGGCAGCCGTGAGAGCGGCGGCAGGCGATTAATTTTCTGGCAGGTCAGCAGATGATGACCGGAATTTAGCCCGCGCTCCCGTCACCGTTCGAGCTGCCCCTGGGAGTGGCGAATTGCTTCGCCGGCTTCCGCCGCTGGGACCTTCCCACCACTCCCCATTGCCAGACTTGCCTCCTCCGCCAACACCCCCGCCACGAACTCGATAAACGCCCGCACCTTGCCCGGCACCCGCCGTCCGCCGGCATGCACGGCGCTGATCGGCAGATCCTCCGGCTCGTGCTCGCCCAGCACGCGCACCACCGTGCCGGCAGCCAGTTCGCGCGCGAACAGCCAGCCGGGCGTGTGGGCCAGGCCGAGGTCGGCGAGGACCGCGGCGCGGATCTGGTCGGCGTCGTTGGTGCGGAACGGCCCTTTGGGCTGGATCGTGATCGGGCCGAACTTGCCCTGGAAGCCCCAGGCGCGCGGTGCGCCGCCGGGGGCGTAGACGACCAGGGCGTGGCGCTCCAGATCGCTCGGGCTGGCGGGTGTGCCCTGGGCCGCCAGATAGGCGGGCGTGGCCACGGTCACGATCGGCGTCTGGGCGATCTTGCGGGCGATCAGGGTCGAATCATCCAGCGGGCCGTTGTGGATCGCGACATCGATGCCGTCCTCGATCAGGTTCAGCACCCGGTCGGCAATGATCAGCTCGATCGTGATGTCCGGATAGCGCGCGAAGAATTCGGACAGGCGAGGCACGATGTACAGCCGCCCGAACACCGGGGCCACGGTCACCCGCACCAGGCCCGCGGGCGAGGCCTGGCGTCGGCCGACGCGGGATTCGGCCGCGTCCAGGTCATCGACCAGGCGCACGGCGGCCTCATAAAAATCCTGGCCGGCTTCGGTCAGGTTCAAGCTGCGCGAGGTGCGGCGCAGCAGCTGCGCGCCCAGATGCGCCTCCAGCCCGGCGATCTGCTTGCTGACCGTCGGCTGACTGACGCTCTGCTCGCGCGCCACGGCGGAAAAGCTGCCGCTCTCGACCACCCGCACGAACAATCGCATCGCGTCCAGACGATCCATCATTCACCGATCATTCGATTATCGAATAGATCATATTCTAATGTCCGGCCTCAACCTCGGCAATGGGAATGAATAGCTTCCGATCGCCGCAACCCTACAGGTGATCAGACATGACCCATCTCCAACTGCCGGCACCGGTCGCCGGCTTCGTCGCGGCCGCCAACCGGTTCGATCTCGACGGGCTCGTGGCCGTCTTCGCCGCCGACGGCATGGTCAACGACCAATCCCGCGAATTCCGCGGCCCGCCCGCGATCCGCGCCTGGGCCGCGCGCGAGATGACCGGCGACCGGGTGACCCTGCGGGTGATCGAGGCGATCCGGCATGAGACCGACGTCACCGTCCGCGCCGAAATCGACGGCGATTACGACAAGACCGGCCTGCCCGATCCATTGGTGCTGAGCTTCTATTTCACCCTGCGCGGCAGCCGGATCGGCCAACTCATCATCCTGCATAACAAGTCGAACTAAGGGGTCGATCCGAACGCTTAGTCCGCAAGTGTTCGGTGAATCAGCCCACCAGACCAATGCGTTGTGGGAAATTCAGACGGACGCTTCCGTCTGATTTTATCCATCAGGAGCGATGCCATGCCCGCCTATCTCGTCTATCTCTGCCAGGAAGTGACCGACCGGCGCGAGTTGGAGATCTATTGGTCCAAGATCGGCCCGACGCTGGAGGGCTACGGTGCGCGCAACATCGTGGCCTATACCCCGTTCGAACAGCTGGAGGGCGATCCGGTCGACGGCGTCGCGGTGGTCGAGTTTCCGTCGGTCGAGGTCGCCAAGGCCTGGTACGACAGCCCTGCCTATGTCGCGATCCGGCCGCATCGGCTGAGGGGTGCCCGCTATATCGGGCTGCTGACCGAGGGCGGGGCGCTGCCGCCGGAATTGCGGATGCGGTAGAGCAAGTATGGCTCACCCGCCTCGCTGGCGCTCGGCACCCGCGGACGGCGGGTTTGGCGTGACCAACTCCAGCAGCCCATGCCCCTTTGGCAACCCGGGCCCAGGCTCGACCGTCACGTCACGGGCGTCGAGCGGTGCGTGGCATTCGGAGCAGACCGTGACCGGGTCGAGCAGGGCGCCGCAGGCGTGGTGGCGGTAGAGCACGGGGCGCGCCCGACCCTCGGCGCCCTGGGTGTCGCCCCAATGCACCAGCGCCATCAGCACGGGATAGAGCGCCAGGCCCTTGTCGGTCAGGCGATAGTCATGACGCGCCGGCCGATCCTGATAGGCGCTCCGCACCAGCACGCCGGTCTTGACCAGTTTCTTCAGCCGATCTGCCAGCACATGGCGCGTGACGCCGAGCCGGTCCTGGAACTGCTCGAACCGGCGCACCTTCAGGAAACAGTCGCGCAGGATCAGCAAGCTCCAGCGGTCGCCGATCACCGAGACGGTGCGCGCGACCGAACAGGCCTCTTCGTCGAGCATGTCCCAGCGCATGGATCCGTCCTCCGTAGCCGGCACAGAGTCGAGCGGGGGGTGTGGTCTGTCAAGGTTCTGTTTTGGAACGGTCCGGCGGCGCTATTTGAAATCCGCGACGACGGTGGCGGTGGCGCCCGAGTTCATGTCGGTGAATTCCCGCCCGCGTGGCGGCACCACAGCCGTACCAGACCCCATGAAATCGGTGACCTGGAACGCCGCTACCGTGCATTTGGTGCGGACCAGTTCCAGTTCCGCCGTTGGTGTGATCGCCATCTGGACATCGGCGTCCGGCTGCCCCGGCATGCCGCCGGCGCTGACAAACGGCACGCCGGGCGGCAGCACCACCGTGCCGGCACCGCCGATGCTCGTCCTGTCGCCGTTGCTGGGCGGCAGGCAGATCTTGGCCTTGCCGGTCGGGGCCGCGGCGGCGGCCCCGGTGGCGAGCAGGCCCAGGATCAAAAGCATGGATCGCATCGTCTCTCTCCTCGACCATGCAGGCCGGTCAACGTCTATGGGGCGCACCGTAAATCTTAAGTTGTGGTTCTAAAAGCCCTGAATTGTCGGATCGGCCAGCTCGCCGTTGGGCCGTGTTCCGAGCCGCCGCTTGCCAGATAATAATAAAACGCATTATCGCGGCGCGAATGATTTTCATTGCAGTTTAATTATAATAATGCGTCGCAATGGCGGGAATATTTAAATATTCGACACTTGATTTGCGCGTGCTATCCGATAGTTATTGGGCTCAATACCAGCCGGAGTCTCGCCATGCCGACAGCCCATCATCATGAGCGCCATTTCATGGCGTCGGACGCGGTGCGGGATGTCGTCATCGGCATGTCCGATGGGCTGACCGTGCCGTTCGCCCTGGCGGCGGGATTGTCGGCGGCGCTGGTCCAGACCGGCACGGTGGTCACGGCCGGCCTGGCCGAGATCGCGGCCGGCGCCATCGCCATGGGGCTGGGCGGCTATCTGGCGGCGCGGACCGACATCGAGCATTACCAGAGCGAATATCGCCGGGAATGGCGCGAGACCGAGGAATTGCCCGACGAGGAGCGGCGCGAGGTCGCCTTCATCCTGCGCGAACAGGGGCTGGATGCCGCCCAGGCCGACACGATCGTGGCTGCCCTGTCGCGCAACAAGGAAAAATGGGTCCGCTTCATGATGCGGTTCGAGTTGGGGCTGGAAGAGCCCGACCCGAAGCGGGCGACCCGGTCGGCCTGCACCATCGGCTTGTCCTACGTCATCGGCGGGCTGGTGCCGCTCGCGCCCTATATGCTGCTCGGCACGGTCGGCCAGGCGTTCCGCCTGTCGGTCGGGCTGACGCTGCTGGCGCTGCTGCTGTTCGGTGCGGTCAAGGGCTGGCTGACGGGGGTGCCGTCCTGGCGGGCCGGCATCCAGACGGCCTTGGTCGGCGGCCTGGCCGCCGGGGTTGCGTTCGCGATCGCGCGGCTGGTCGCGGGCGCCGCCTAAAAACCGACTCATTTGCGCTGCAACGATCGGCGTCTCGCCACCGTTGACCGTTCGTCCGGTCAGAGGGCTGGGGGTGTGGGGTAGTGTCTATGTCATCGCCGATCGTTCGGCTACCGTCTTTACGGGGTATTTCTTTGCGAACTCGTCTGTCCGCCGCCTGCTGCGCGCTCGTGCTGATCGGTGCCGCGACGCCGGCATTCGCCGGTGAACCCTGGCTCGAGGTCGGGGATTCCTCGCTGCGCAGCGATGTGGAAATCCTGGCGGCCCATGGGCTGATCGACGGACCGACCACGACTTGGCCGCTGCCGGCCGGCGGCATCCTGGCGGGCCTGTCCGATCCGGACGCGATCAAGCAGCAGCCGGCCTATGTCCAGGCCGCCGCCGCGCGCGTGCTGGCCGCACTCGATCATAACGGTGTCGCCGGCTCGGTCGACGCGCGCCTGACCAACCAGCCCGACGTGGTGCGCGGCTTCGATGCCCAGGCGCGCAACCAGTCCGATCTCAGCGCCGGCGCGGCCTGGAACGGCGACGGGCTCAACGCCCAGCTCAAGGTCGGCGAACAGTCGCGGGTCGATGGCCAGCAGGGCCGCTTCGCGCTCGACGGCAGCTATGTCTCCGGCCGCATCGACAATTGGCTGGTTTATGGCGGCCTGGTCGATCAATGGTTCGGACCCGGCTGGAACTCCAGCCTGATCCTGTCGAACAACGCACGGCCGTTTCCCAAGATCGGCATCATGCGCGACGATCCGCATGCGTTCGAAACGCCGTGGTTGAGCTGGTTCGGGCCGTGGCAGATCAATCTGTTCGGCGGCGTGCTGGACGATCCGCGCGTTGCGTCCGATCCCGTCTATATCGCGCTGCGCGTCTCGATCATGCCGGTCACCGGCCTGGAATTGGCCTTAACCCGGGACCTGATGGCATGCGGCAGCGGCCATAAATGCGACCCGGCCACGTCGTTCTTCCATTTCGACAATAGCGACGCCAATCCGAATAACGATGCCGATGCGTCGACGATCGAGGCGAAATACACCCACGCGATCGGCCCGGTGCTGGTCTCGCCCTATGCGCAATTCTACAATCGCGACACCGGCCCGTTCGTGCATTCCTTCACCAGCCATCTCTACGGCACCTCGTTCGCTGGGCCGTTCGGCGATCAGGGCTCGCGCTGGCGCTTCACGGCGGAATATACCGACAGCCTGCCGTCGCTGGATTTCCTCGGCGGCGGCAATCTCTACGGTCCCGCCTATAACTCCTACCGCTATCCGGGCGACGGGCTGCGCTTCGATGGCCGGGCGCTGGGCTTTTCGCTCGACAGCGATTCCAAGCTGCTGTCGCTGGCGGCCTCGCTGACCGATACGCGCAACTGGACCTATCGGCTGACCTATTATCAGGCCCAGATCAGCAGCAGCCAACTGTCGAATGGCACCGGACAATACGACCCCGCGAACGCCTTCAATGCGGTCAGTGCGCGGCCGGTGCGGATCAACGAACTCGAGGCCGGGATGACCGTGCCGATCGACGGGATCTCGCTCACGGGCACGCTGCGCGGCCAGGATCGTCAGGTCTTCCCGCAGACCGGCGCCACGGCGACCGCGGAAGTGGATGTGTCCTACCGGTTCTGATCAGGGCTGGCCGGCCAGCAGCGCGCTCAATCCGATCCCCAGTCTCGCCTGGTAGATCCGGTCGAGCGTGCCGTCAGCCGCCATGGACCCCACCGCGTCGTCGATCCGGCGCATCGGCACCGCGTCGCTCCGGCCGAAATGCGGGTAGAGCGGCGTCACGCTGAACGGCGGGGCCAGACTGCGGATCGCCAGATGGTCGGCCGCGGCCAGCGCGCGGATATTGACCAGGTCGCCCAGCAGCAGATCGAACCGGCCGGCCGCCAGCATGGTCGCCTGCTGCCGGTCGGTCTCCGGCGCCAGGTTGCGCTGCAGGCCGGGATGATTCCGGATTTCGGCCGGATATTTATAGGTGCGCACCAGGCCGACGCTCCGGCCGGCGAGCGCGTCGAGCCCGTCGTAGCGTTGCAGCGGATCGTCGGTCCGCACGAAGAAGGCGTTGACGAAGGCGGCCGTCGGGTTGCGACCGCTCAGGTAGTCCGGATAGTCCGAGCCATCCAGAAACAGGTCGGCGGTGCCGTCGGCGACATCGGCCAGGCAGCGCTGCCACGGCCGTTCGGAGAATTCGATCTGATAGCCGGCGCGTCGGGCGGCCTCGGTCACGATCTCGACCGTCAGGCCGGCGGGCTTGCCGTCGGCCATCTCCTCATAGGGCGGCCAGGCGACGAAACAGGCCTTGAGCGCGTCGGCCCGGGCGAGGCCGGGCAGCAGCAGCGTCAGGAGGACCAAGGTGCGCAGGATCGGCATCGGACGGCAGCCTAGCAGGGGGCCGTGACGGTCGTGCGGCGGCGCCGTCAATGCGGTGCCATCGCCAGGTCCTGGGTGCGATAGCTGTCGCGCGGGCTCGGCTGCCAGCCGGTGACATAGGGCTTGATCAGATGCTCGGCGGCATAGAAATAGATCGGCGCTACCGGCTCGTCGGCGAGCGCTTGCGCCTCGGCCGCGGCGAACAGGCGATAATGCTCGGCCAGCGTCGGGGCCGCGCTTGCCTGCTGGTACAGCCGGTCATAGGCGTTGCTGCGATAGCCCAGGTCGTTATTGGCCGAGGTCGAGACCAAGGCCTCGGCCAGGGGGGCCGGATCGTCATAGAAGGAAATGAAGGCGGCGCGGAACGCCTGGGTCGCCTTCTTTTGCCGGCGCGTGTCGATGAAGGTCTTAAACTCCTGGTTTTCCAGGGTGGTCTCGACGCCCAGGGTCTGTTTCCACATGGATGCGACGGCGATCATGATCTTCTTGTTGTTGTCGCTGGTATTGTACATGAGTTGGACCGTCAGCGGCTTGTCCGGCCCATAGCCGGCCTCGGCATAGGCGGCGCGGGCGCGCTTCACCCGCTCCGCGCCGGGCAGGTCCGCCCAGGGCAGCCGGGGGTTCGGGTAGCCCTTGATGCCCGGCGGAATCCAGCCATAGGCTGGCGTCGCGCCGCCGCCCACGACCTTGTCGACCAGCAGCGGCCGGTCGATTGCCAGGCTCAGCGCCCGGCGCAGCGCCGGATTGTCCTTGAACGGCGGCTGCTCCTGATTGAAGCCGATGTAGAAGATGCCCAGCTCCGGCGCCGTGTGAAATTCCGCGCCCAGCTCGCGGCGGATCAGGGCCAGCTGCTCGTGCGGCACCTCGTCGGTCAGGTCGAGCCCGTCGGCGCGATAGCGCTTCAGCGCTTCGTTCTGATCCTCGATCGGATAATATTCGACCCGGTCGATCGCGACATGGGCGCGGTCCCAATAGGCCGGATTGCGCTCCAGCGCCACCCGCGCCTGCGGCCGCCATTCGACCAGGCGATAGGCGCCGTTCGAGACCAGATTGCCCGGACGGAAGGCGTCGCGCCCGAATTGTTCGACCGACGGGCGATGGACCGGGCGCAGCCGTGTCAGGATCGCCGGCAAGGCCGGGCTCGGTGCCTTCAGCCGGATTTCCACCGTGGCGGGATCGATCGCGCGCACGCCGAGCCTGGTCAGATCCTGCTGGGCGCCGGTGCGGATCTCGAACGCGTTCAGGATCGGGTCGGCCAGGAAGCTGTTGATGAAGGCGTTGGCCGGATCGACCTGCCGGCGCAGGCTATAGACGAAATCCTCGGCGGTGACCGCCTCGCCGGTCGACCAGCGCCCGTCGGGCTGCAGCGCGAAGGTCCAGACCAGGGCATCGTCCGACACGGTCCAGCTCCTGGCCGCCGCCGGGATGATCGCGCCGCCGGGGCCGGCCGCGGTCAGGCCCTCGAACAGATCGTTCAAGATCTTGTCTTCCGGAATGGTTTCGAACTTCCCCGGATCGAGCGTGCCCGGCTCGGCGCCATTGTCCCGGCGCAGTACATTGTCCGCCAGGGCGGCTTGGCCCATCAGAAGCAGCAGGACGAGGACGCGGAGGCCGGCAACGATCATCGATGCTTTCCCGTCTGATGGGAGGATGCCGGCAAGGCGTTCACGCCTGATCCAACGTCGGCAGTTCCGCCGGCGGGTTCCAGGGAATGTCATACACGCTGACCGGGCCCACGACGAAGCCATGGTCGGTCGGGTAACGCTGGGCGAAGCGGGTCGCGGCCGCCCTCTTGTCGTTGCCATACAGCACATGGTCGCGGCCGGCGCGCCATTGGACCGCGAACGGTTCGTCGGGCGTCGCCTGCGGCCGGTAGATCTTGGCGAGATACGGCCGGTCGCCCGGCTGAATGAAGATGTCGGACACCACGACTTCGCGGATGTTCAGCTTGCGCGCTACGGTCGCCTTGGCGTCGAGCATCTCGTATTCCCGGGCTAGCGCCTCGATGGTTTCGCGTAGTTCCGGCAGCGCCTCGTCGATCGCCTGCACGGCCTGCAGCGCCTGGAGCGCGTCGCTCTCCATCTTCTGCCGGGCGCTGTTCAGTTGCTCGCGATGGGCAAGCAGATAGCGGCACGCGCTGAACAGCGCCTCCAGCTGAAACGCGAAGACGATCACGATCAGAATCAGGCCCAGCAAGGCGACGCCGGTGACCGTGCCGTTGGCGTAGAGTGTCGCCCACAGCGCGCCGAGAGAAAGATCGTCGTGCGTCACAGATGCAGCCTCGTGCGCTGATGCTCGTCGATCGGGATCAGCTGGAAATCGCGTTTGGAGCCAAAGCGTTGCTCCGCCATCGACTGGCACAGGTTGGCGTTCTGGCCCCAGACCCGGACCAGGCGCGGCTGGCGCCAGACGTCGGGGTCGGGCAGCCGGCCGCTGCCGGCGCCGATATGGGCCTGGGCCGGCAGGCGGACCGCCGCGAACAGGCAATGGCCTTCCTCGGGCCGGGCGGTGCCCAGTTCGAACACCAGATCGACTCGCTCGCGCCGGGGGGCGGCGATGTCGCGCTGGGCACCGGCGATCTTGTCCTTCAGATGGTTGCGCTCGCGCGTCAGGTCGCGCGACGTGCCTTCCAGGGTTTGCAGATGCTGGCGCGCCTCCTGCAGCCCGGCCATGGTATCGGCCGAGTCCCGGTTGGTCTCGGCAACGCCCAGGCGCCGGGCGAAGCCGGTGATCACGACGCGATGGATGCGCGGCATCAGCAGCAGCATGATAATGCCGAGGCCGATCAGCCAGAACAGGGGGACGGGATTCATCTTCCCTCCGAGCGAAGGTGCTTGATCGACCGTAGCATTTCAGGCGAACCCGCTACAACTCTGCCGGAGCGGCGGCGGCAACGTCCAGATGCAGGACCAGATACTGGCGCAGCATGCTGGACAGCGCGTCCAAGGCGGCGTCGCGCGCCGGCAATCCGGTCTCGGCCGTGAGCGCCACGGCCGCTTTCATGACCTGCAGCACGACGATCGCCATCGGCTCCAATTGCGCGTCGGCCAGGTGCGGCGCCTGGCGCCGCAGGATCGCCAGGATCCGCTCGCGCAGGCGCGCGCGGACCGGCCCGCCGCGCTGCTGGGCGCCCGGCGTCTCGACCAGGGCGGCGAAGGCCGGATGATCCGCGCGGAACCGGATCAGCAGCGGAAACAGACGGCGGCCCAATTCGTCGGCGTCGCCGCTTTGGGCGTCCGCCTCGATCGCCGCCAGACGCCCGTGCAGCGCTTCGGCATAGTCGGCGACCAACGCGTCCGCCAACATTTCCTTGGTCGGGAAGAATTGATAGAGCGAACCGATCGAGGCCCCGGCCCGGGCCGCGATCTCGGTCATGGTCGTGGCGTCATAGCCCCGGTCGGCGAAGGCCTCGCCCGCGGCCGCGAGCAAGGCCGCGACCCGGACGCGTCCGCGCTCGCGCTGCGGCGCGCGCGGCTGGAGGCTTGCAGTTTGTGAGGATATTCTCATATCTTCCTACGTGAGACTGGTCTCATGTTTTACCATAGGAAGGGACGATACCATGGACAAGCTGGATCCGCGCACGACGGCGCTGGTGCTGATCGATCTGCAGCAGGGCATCCTGCCTTTCGCCCAGGGTCCCTATACCGGCGCTCAGGTGCTGACCCAGGCGGCAGCCCTCGCCGCCCGCTTCCGTGCGGCGGGCGCGCCGGTCGTGCAGGTCCGGGTCGGTTTCGCGCCCGATTTCGCCGATGCGCTGAAGCAGCCGGTCGACCGTCCGTCGCCGCTGCCGCCCGGCGGCCTGCCGGCGAACTGGTGGGAGATCCCGGACGAACTGGCGACGGTGCCGTCCGACATCCTGGTGACCAAGCGGCAATGGGGCGCGTTCTACGGCACCGAGCTCGACCTGCAACTGCGCCGCCGCGGGATCTCGACCCTCGTGCTGGCCGGCATCTCGACCAACATCGGCGTCGAATCGACCGCGCGTTCGGCCTGGGAACAAAGCTATGCGCTGGTCCTGGTCGAGGATGCCATGAGCTCGCACAGCGCCGAAGCGCATCGTTTCGCGATCGAACAGATCTTTCCGCGCCTGGGCCGGGTGCGGGCGACTGCGGACATCTTGCAAATGCTCGCGTAGGCAGAATGTCGCCTGCGACAAACTGCCATTCCGGCAAGAGTGAGCTTTCTACGGCCGTGGATCTGTGCTGCTGTGACAAGGATTATCCGACGGATATGGATATCCATGGGCGTTTCTGTGGTGCGAAATGCACTAAAAAAATCTCCTATGACGAGTAATGTCGAGAATTCTGATTGTCTTTTTTCTAGATTTCTCGATGGCTTTCACCGTACCTGCGATAGACGCGCACCAGGCGGTCATATGACTGAAATTTTGTCCTGGTATGTTTACTGATCGAAATACAAGAACATGGAGCATGGGCATGAGTATTCTCAGCCGGCTGAGTATCAAGACAAAGCTCTACCTGATCGTCGGCCTTTCGGCGGTTTCGCTGGTGGTGGCGATCGGATTGGCCGCGTCCAGCATGCGCGGGCTGATGGTGCAGGAGCGTGTGGCGAAATTGCAGAGCATCGACGAGGCCGCGATTGGTCTCGCGGTGGCATTGGAAAAGCGGGTCGCGGCCGGCGAGGTCGGCCGGGACGAGGCGATCGATCGGTTCCGCAAGGACATCCACGACATGCGCTACGAGGGCCAGAACGGCTATATCAACGTCTATGGCATGGATGGCAAGTCGATCGTCAACACCCCCACTCCGGCCCAGGAGGGAACGGATCAGTCGGCGCTCAAGGACTCGAACGGCAAACTGATCGTCGGCTCGATGATTGCCCTGCTGCGGCACCAGGCAGAGGGAACGGTCGAATACACCTTTCCCAAGCCGGGCCAGACCCAGCCCTTGCTCAAGCTGGCCTATGCCAAGCAATTCGTGCCTTGGAACGTCTTCATCACGACCGGCGCCTATGTCGATGACATCGACGCGGAATTTCAGGAAGAACTCATCCGCCTCGTTGCGATCGCGGCGGTTCTGCTGCTCCTCTCGGCGGGTGTGGCCGCTCTGATCGGCCGCAACATCACGGTTCCGCTGGATCGGTTGAGGGCGAAGACCGGCCAGCTTGCTGGCGGCGATCTCGGCGTCGCGATCGATGAGGACGGACGCCGGGACGAGATCGGCGATCTGGCGAAGGCGGTGCGCGTGCTGCAGGACGGCATGATCGAGGCCGACGCGCTGCGGGGTCTGCAGGAACAGGAGCGCCAAGCCAAGGAACGTCGGGGCCAGGTACTCGAACGGCTGGTGCAAGGCTTCGAGGCCAAGGTCGCCGATCTGGTCGGTCTGTTCGGCAGCGCCGCAGCCGGCATGCAGACGGCGGCAGGGTCGATGGCGGCGGCGGCCGACCAGACCAATCGGCAGTCGAGCGCGGTGGCGGCGGCGTCGCAGCAGGCCTCGGCCAATGTCCAGACCGTCGCGACCGCGACCGAGGAACTGGCCGCCTCGGTGCGCGAGATCGGCCAGCAGGTCGAATCCTCGCGCGTCATCGCCAAGCAGGCGATCGGCGAGTCGGCGGAGACGCGGCGCACGGTCGATCAGCTGGCAGGGAGCGCGCAGCGCATCGGCGAGGTGGTGCAATTGATCTCGTCGATTGCCGCGCAGACCAATCTCCTGGCCTTGAATGCGACGATCGAGGCGGCGCGTGCCGGCGAAGCGGGCAAGGGCTTCGCGGTGGTCGCGTCGGAGGTGAAGTCGCTGGCCAACCAGACCGCCCGCGCGACGGACGATATCGAAGCTCAGATCGGCGAGATCCAGGGCCTGACGAGCCGGACGGTGGGCGCGATCGAGGCGATCGGGCGGACCATCGGCCAGATGGCCGACATCTCCATGGCGATCGCCGCCGCGATCGAGCAGCAGACGGCCGCGACCGGCGAAATCGCCCGCAGCGTGACCGAGGCGGCCCGCGGGACGGAGGACGTCTCGAGCAACATCCTCGGCGTCCATCAGGCCTCGGTCACGACCGGCGCCGCCGCGACGCAGATTCTGGGCGCCGCCAGCGGGTTGGCGGAGCAGGCCGATGCGCTCAATGCCGAAGTCGGCGATTTCATCGCGGGGGTGAAAGCGGCGTAGCTTTCACGGCGCCCTTATCCCGGAAGCCGGGGCTGGGGAAGTTACTCCGCCCCGCGCTCGTTGCTCCGGGCCAGCAGCCGGTCGAAATAGCTGATCGTACGGGCGAGGCCCACTTCCAGCGGCACGGTCGGCTGCCAGTCCAGCACGCGCTTCGCTTGCGTGATGTCGGGGCAGCGCTGCAGCGGGTCGTCGGCCGGCAGCGGACGGTGGACGATCTGGGATTTGGAGCCGGTCATGGTGATGACGCGTTCGGCCAGTTCCTTGACCGTGATCTCATGCGGGTTGCCGATGTTGATCGGGCCGGTCACGTCGTCGCCGGTCGCCATCAGGCGTAGCCAGCCCTCGACCAGATCGTCGACATAGCAGAAGGCGCGGGTCTGGCTGCCGTCGCCATAGAGCGTGATGTCCTCGCCCTTCAGCGCCTGAACGATGAAGTTCGACACCACGCGCCCGTCGTTCGGATGCATCCGGGGCCCGTAGGTATTGAAGATGCGCACGACCTTGATGCGCACGCCGTGCTGGCGGTGATAGTCGAAGAACAAGGTCTCGGCGCAGCGCTTGCCCTCGTCGTAGCAGGCGCGCGGGCCGATCGGGTTGACGTTGCCGCGATAATCCTCGGTCTGCGGATGCACCGTCGGATCGCCATAGACCTCGCTGGTCGAGGCCTGGAACACCTTGGCCTTCACCCGCTTGGCCAGGCCCAGCATGTTGATGGCGCCCAGCACGCTGGTCTTGGTGGTCTGGACCGGATCGAACTGGTAATGCACCGGCGAGGCCGGGCAGGCCAGATTGTAGATCTCGTCGACCTCGACGAACAATGGCCAGCTGACGTCGTGGCGCATCGCCTCGAAGTTCGGGTTGTCGAGCAGATGGGCGATATTGTCCTTGCGGCCGGTGAAATAATTGTCGACGCAGAGCACGTCGTGGCCCTGGTCGATCAACCGCTCGCACAGGTGCGAGCCCAGGAAGCCGGCACCACCGGTGACCAGAACGCGCTTACGGGTCAGGCTCATTTTTTCTGGTCTCCGGTGGAAAAGGTGCTTCAGGCCGGGAAGGCGGCCGCGCGGCCGATCGAGTGATAGGCGAAACCTTCACGCGCGACCTGGGCCGGGTCGTAGATGTTCCTGAGATCGACCACCACGCGGCCCGGCATCGCCTGGCGCACGCGCGCCCAGTCGAGCGAGCGGAACTCGTTCCATTCGGTGCAGAACACCAGGATGTCGGCGCCGGCGATCGCGTCGTAGGTGTCCTTGGCATACTCGATCTGGTCGAGCTGCTTCTGGGCCTCGTGCATGCCTTCCGGATCGAACGCGCGCACGGCGGCACCCTTGGCGGTCAGCACCGGCACGATCGCCAGGCTCGGGCTGTCGCGCATGTCGTCGGTGTTGGGTTTGAAGGTCAGGCCGAGCAGGGCCACCTTCTTGCCGGCGGCCGAGCCGCCCAGCGCCTGGACGATGCGGTCGGCCATGTCGACCTTGCGCTGCTCGTTGACCTCGACCACCGTCTCGATGATCCGGATCGGCGCGCCGACGTCGCGCGCGGTCTTGACCAGCGCCAGGCAATCCTTCGGGAAGCACGAGCCGCCATAGCCGGGGCCGGCATGGAGAAACTTCTTGCCGATGCGATTGTCGAGGCCGATGCCCTTGGCGACGTCCTGCACGTCGGCGCCGACCTTTTCGCACAGGTTGGCCATCTCGTTGATGAAGGTGATCTTGGTCGCGAGGAAGCAGTTGGCCGCGTATTTGATGACCTCGGCGGTCTCCAGCGCGGTATAGAGCACCGGCTTTTCGATCAGCGACAGCGGACGGTACAGCTCGCGCATGACCTCGCGGCCGCGCTCGGCGCCTTCGAGCGTGCCGACCACGACCCGGTCGGGCCGCATGAAATCCTCGATGGCCGAGCCTTCGCGCAGGAATTCCGGGTTCGAGACCACGTCGAAATCGCGGCCCAGCTTCAGATCGGGCCGCGCCTTCATGACGACCTCGGCCACCTGGCGGCCGGTGCCGACCGGGACGGTCGATTTGGTGACGATCGCGGCATAGCCGTCGAGCGACTTCGCGATCTCCTCGGCGGCGGCGAACACGTAGCTCAAGTCCGCATGACCATCGCCGCGGCGCGACGGCGTGCCGACCGCGATGAACACGGCATCGACGCCCTTGACCGACGCGGCCAGGTCGGTCGAGAAGCTCAGCCGGCCGGCGCGCACATTGTTGGCGACCAGCGCGTCCAGGCCCGGTTCGTAGATCGGCATCTCGCCGCGATTGATGCGCTCGATCTTGCCCGCGTCCTTGTCGACGCAGACGACGGAGGTGCCGAACTCCGAGAAGCAAGCCCCAGAGACCAGGCCGACATAGCCCGTCCCGATGACCGCGATGCGCATTGAGAAATCTCCTCGAGGGGTAACGGGCCGCCCGCGGCTTCGCCCTTGGAAATGAGCCCGTGCCCTGTGCCCCGGACGACGATGCGCCTGGGGCTCACGACATGCCTGATCGGCCGGTCCGACGCCAACAAAATTTAGTTGCCGTGGCCGAAGCGACGCCTCGGCAAACCACGACACGTCGGCTGAACCCGCTCGACAACGGCGAGAAGAACCAAAAAATTCCGCCGCTTGCTCGTGTCTTTTTCGCGCTGCAGCAAAAACGCTGGCGGCGGCGTTGATGATCGTGAGAAACAGCATCCGCACGCACATGGCTATGCGACCGGGAAGAAATCGCCCGGTTGTCCCGTTGTTCACCGGGATGCGGGCCCAATCCCCGAGAGGATCGATCAGACCGATGGCGAAAAACATCCTGGTGACCGGCGGCGCCGGCTATATCGGCAGCCATACCGCCAAGGCCCTGGCGCGCGCGGGCTACCGCCCGGTGACCTATGACAGCCTGGTCTACGGCCATCGCCATGCGGTGAAGTGGGGTCCGTTCGTCGAGGGCGACATCGCCGATACGGCGAAGCTGGAACGGGTCATCCAGGACGAGGCGATCGATGCGGTCGTGCATTTCGCCGCCTTCGCCTATGTCGGCGAATCCGTGACCAAGCCGGAAATCTATTTCCAGAACAATGTGGTGGGTTCGCTGTCGCTGCTCGATGCCATGCGCCATACCGGCGTGAAGCCGATCGTGTTCTCCTCGACCTGCGCCACCTACGGCATGCCCGACCGGATGCCGATCACCGAGGAGACGCTGCAGCGTCCGATCAACCCCTATGGCGAAACCAAGCTGATGATCGAGCGCGCGCTGGCCTGGTACGGCCCGGCCCACGACATCCGCTCGGTGTCGCTGCGCTATTTCAATGCCTGCGGCGCCGATCCGGAGGGCGAGATCGGCGAGGAGCACGATCCCGAGACCCATCTGATCCCGCTGATCCTGGATGCGGCCTTGGGCAAGCGCGCCGCGATCGACGTCTATGGCACGGACTACCCGACGCCCGACGGCACCGCCGTGCGCGACTATATCCACGTCCAGGATCTGGCCGACGCCCATGTCAAGGCGCTGGCCTATCTGTTCGACGGCGGCCAGACGACCCAGGTCAATCTGGGCACCGGCACCGGCAATTCGGTGCGTGAAGTGATCGACGCGGTCGAGCGCGTCACCGGCCGTCCGGTCCCCAAGCGCGAGGTGGCGCGCCGCGCCGGCGATCCGCCGGAACTGGTCGCCGATCCATCGAAGGCCAACAGCCTGCTGGGCTGGAAGCCGCAGATGTCCGACATCGACAGCATCATCCGCACCGCCTGGGCTTGGCACACGAGGAGTTGATCCGGTCGCACGACCCCCACCCCAACCCTCCCCGCGAAGCAGGGGAGGGGGCTTTCTTCGCCCTCTACCGCTTGCGGGTGAGGGAGGGGCCCGCGCTAGCGGGAGGGTGAGGGTGTTCGGTATTTGACAAGCCCGCGTCATGCAGGCTCTCTCTTGAGCGACGGCGGCAACCTTCGGGTGGGCCGCTGTCGGCGCACATTTGAATTCAGGTCGGGACGAGCATGGCATTGGACGAAGAAAACGCGATCGTCGAGGCGGCAGCCAAGGGCGTCAAGAAACGGGCGCCGCGCGCATCCAAGGCGGTCGAGACCCCTTCGGTGACGGCACCCGCCGTGCCCTACGGACCCGTGCGCGTCGAGGGCAAATTCTTCTTCAGCGGACCTGAGAAATTCTTCCTGAAGGGCGTCACTTACGGCCCGTTCCCGGTCGGTGCGGACGGCACGCAATTCCCGACGGCCGAGCGGGCGCGCCAGGATTTCGCGCTGATGGTCGAGGCCGGCGTCAATACGTTGCGCGTCTTCACCGTGCCGCCGGTCTGGCTGCTGGATATCGCCGCCGAGTTCGAATTGAAGGTGCTGGCCGGCATTCCCTGGTCGCAGCACATCACCTTCCTCGACAGCGAAGAGACCAAGGCTGAAATCCGCCTGATGGTGATGACCGGCGTGCGCTCGCTCGGCCGGCATCGGGCGTTGCTCGCCTATATGATCGGCAACGAGATCCCGCCGGACATGATCCGCTGGCACGGTCCGGACAAGGTCCGCGCCTTCCTGATCGGTCTGGTCAAGGAGATCAAGGCGTATGATCCGACCGGCCTGGTCAGCTATGCCAACTTCCCCTCGACCGAATATCTGACGGTGGATTTCACCGATTTCCTGTGCTTCAACGTCTATCTGCACAATGAATCCGCGTTCCGGCGCTATATCGCTCGCCTGCACAACCTGGCGGTCGATCGGCCGTTGGTGCTGACCGAATTCGGCATGGATTCGATGCGCGAGGGCAAGGAACACCAGGCCGAGACGATTGGCTGGCAGGTGCGCACCGCGTTCGAGCTCGGCTGCGCCGGCACCTGCGTGTTCGCCTGGACCGACGAATGGTTCACCGGCGGCCATCTGATCGAGGATTGGGAATTCGGCGTGGTCGACAAGGACCGGGCGAAGAAGCCGGCGTTCGATGCGATCCAGGCCAATTACCAGGGCCTGCTGCCGCCGGCACTGTCGTCTTACCCGCGCGTCTCGGTCGTGGTCTGCGCCTACAATGCCGACCGGACCATGGACCAGTGCCTGGCCTCGCTCGAGCATATGAACTACCCGAATTACGAGGTCATCGTCGTCAATGACGGCTCGACCGACCGGACGCTGGAGATCTCGCAGCGCTACGAGTATTGCAAGATCGTCAGCCAGCCGAACAAGGGCCTGTCGGTCGCGCGCAACGTCGGGGCCGAGCTGGCGACCGGCGAGATCGTCGCCTATACGGATTCCGACTGCGTCGCCGACAAGGACTGGCTGACCTATCTGGTCGCCAAGATGCAGCATAAGGGGCTGTCCGCGGTCGGCGGGCCGAACTTCCCACCGCCCGAGGATGATCTGGTGCCGGCTGCCGTCGCGGTCTCGCCCGGCGGCCCGACCCATGTGCTGGTATCGGACGAGGTCGCCGAACATATCGCCGGCTGCAACATGGCATTCAAGCGCGACGTGCTGCTGGAGCTGGGCGGCTTCGACCCGACCTATCGGGCGGCCGGCGACGATGTCGACATCTGCTGGCGCTTCCAGAATGCCGGCTACACCATCGGCTTCGCGCCGGCGGCCGTGGTCTGGCATTTCAGGCGCAACACGGTCGAGGCCTACCTCGATCAGCAGAAGGGCTACGGCAAGGCCGAGGCGCTGGTCTATTCCAAGCATCCGCTCCGCTTCAACCTGTTCGGCCAGGCGAAATGGCTGGGCCGGATCTACGGCGACCTGTCGGCCTCGCTGCTGCTGTCGCGCCGGCCGCTGATCTATTCCGGCGTATTCGGCCGCGGTCTGTTCCAGACCATGTACGAACCGCCGTCGTCGCTGGCGGCCTTCCTGCCGCTGACGTTCGAATGGAACATCGTCGCGATCGCGTTGGCCTTGATCGGCCTGGTCGCCGGCGGCTGGTGGCTGCTGCTGTGGGTGCCGCTGCTGACGACCTGGACCCTGTGCATCTCCGGCGCGCTCAAGGCGCCAATCGATCCGCGCTTCCGCAGCCCCAAGGCGCGGGCTCTCATCGCCCTGCTGATCTATCTGGGGCCCATCCTGCGCGGCTGGACCCGGGCCAAATGGCGGGTCAAGGAATCCAACGCGGTCGATCATCTGCCGGTCGAGCCCAGCCAGCAGCAGGCGCGGCTCGATTGGCGCCAGCGCGCCTTGTTCCTGTCCTACTGGGGCCAGAATTACGAAGAGAAGGAAGTGGTGCTGGCCGGGCTGATGGAATTTCTGATCCCGCGCAAATACTTCCTGCAGATGGACGAGGGCTGGAGCGACTGGGACCTGAAGATCGCCCGCGGTCTGTGGAGCCGGGCGTTCGTCATGGTCTGTACCGAGAACCACGGCGGCGAGAAGCGGGCGATGCGCGTGCGCTGCTCCATGCGCCTGTCGCGCCTGTCGTCGTTCGTGCTGCGCTGCTACGCGGCGGCGACCGCGGTGGCGCTGGTCGTCGGCGCGCCGATTCCGGCCGCGATCATCGCCGCGGTCGGCCTCGCCAACTTCGCCTATATCGCCGACCAGACCTGGCGCTTCTCGACCATCATGAACCGGGTGATCGACGAGGTCGCGCGCAAGGCCCATCTGCTGCCGATGACCGGCCGCAAGGCCGGCTGACGCCCCCGATGGCCACGAGCGGGCTCGCCCGGAAGATCTTCGGCTATGTCCGGCCTTATACGCCGCTGCTCGCGGGTGCGCTCGTCCAGGTTTTCGTGCTGCTCGGCTTCGAACTGCTGAAGCCCTGGCCGCTCAAGCTCGTCATCGACAATGCGCTGGGCGGCAAGCCGGTCGAATTCGGCCCGCTCTTGTGGCTGCTGCCCGGCATCCAGGCCTGGTCGGCCGACCGGCTTGTGGGCGCCGCGGTCGGCGCGCTGGTCGTGATCTACCTGCTGAGCGGCGCGCTGACGGTGCTCTACAACGGCATGGCGATCTGGCTCGGCCAGCGCATGGTGACCGACCTGCGCGGCCGGCTCTATGCCCATCTGCAGCGCCTGTCGCTGGCCTATCACAGCCGCCAGCGCGTCGGCGACCTGATGATGCGCGTGACGGCCGACAGCTACGCCGTGCAGACCATGATCATGAACGGCGTGCTGCCGATCCTGCAGGCGCTGGTTTTATTGATTGGCATGATCATCGTGCTGGCGCCGATCGATCCGGAGCTGACCCTGGTCTCGCTCTCGATCGTGCCGCTGCTGTTCGTGCTGATCGGCCTGTTCAACCGCAAGATCGCCGACATCGCCACGGTGGCACGCGACAACGACAGCCTGGTCTATTCCGTCGCCCATTGGGGCCTGGGTTCGATCAAGCTGGTCCAGGCCTTCACCAAGGAGGACGAAGAGCATCGCCGCTTCATGGATGTCAGCGGCGCGGCGCTGCGCTCGCATTTGAAGCTCTATTCCTGGCAGACGCTCTATTCCGCCGTGATCGGCACGCTGATGGCGCTGGGCACGGCACTGGTCATCTATGTCGGCGCGCATGAGGTGCTGTCGGGCGCGCTCTCGGTCGGCACGCTGCTGGTGTTCACGACCTACTTGGCGCAGCTCTATGGCCCGGTCAACCAGATCACCCAGAGCTGGGGTCTGATCGCCGGCGCGCGGGTCGGCGCGACCCGCTGTTTCGAGATTCTGGAGACCGAGGCCGATCTGGTCGATGGCACGCGGGTGTTTCCGGACACGGGGGCCACCGGTCGGCTGGAATGGCGCGACGTCGCGTTCCGCTACCGGACCGACCAGTCGGTGCTGCGCGGCATCACGCTCCAGGTCGAGCCGGGCCAGACCGTGGCGCTGGTCGGCGCCACCGGCGCCGGCAAATCGACGCTGCTGGGCCTGATCCCGCGCTTCTTCGACCCGAGCGAGGGCTCGATCCTGGTCGATGGCGTCGATGCGCGCGAGTACGAGATCAAGTCGCTGCGCCGCCAGGTCGCCATGGTGCTGCAGCCGCCCTTGGTGTTTCCGCTGAGCGTGCGCGAGAACATCGCCTATGGCCGGCCCGACGCCAGCCTGGACGAGGTCGTGGCCGCCGCCAAGCTGGCCGAGATCGACCGGCTGATCGTCAGCCTGCCGCAAGGCTACGACACGGTGGTGGGCGAGGGCGGTGCCACCTTCTCCGAGGGCGAGAAGCAGCGCCTGACCATCGCGCGCGCGCTGCTGCGCGACGCGCCGATCCTGATTCTGGACGAGCCGACCTCGGCCTTGGATGCCGAAACCGAGGCGCTGGTCATGGCCGGAATCCGGCGCCTGACCCAGGGCCGGACGACCTTCGTCATTGCCCATCGCCTGTCGACCGTGCGGCGCGCCGATATTATTCTCGTTCTTAAAGACGGAGTGATTGCGGAAGCAGGGCGTTTTGATGAATTGATGCACCGCAGCAACGGGCTGTTCCAGCAGCTCTACAACACCCAGTTCGATCTCACCGAGGAGACGCATGTTGGCGTCTAACAAGAAGACCGTTCTCGTTCTGCATCTCGCCGGACAGATTCCCATGGCCGGCATCGCCTGGCAGGCGCTGCATTATGTGCTGGGCCTGCGGCGGCTGGGCTATGACGTCTGGTATATCGAGGATTCCGGCGCCAACCCCTACGATCCGCGCAAGTTCAGCATCGTCGAGGATTGCAGCTACAACGTCCAATTCGTCAAGACGATGATGGAGCGGTTCGACCTGGGCGACCGCTGGGCCTATTGGGATGCGGCGAACGACGTGGTCCATGGCATCTCCAAGGAACGGCTGATGTCGCTCTATGGCGAGGCGTCGGCGCTGTTCAATCTCTGCGGCGCCACCCGGCTGCGCGAAGAGCATCTGAAATGCCCGATCCGCATCTTCGTCGATACCGACCCGGTGTTCGAGCAGGCCAAGGTCGCCTCGGGCAATCTGGATTCTCTCGAATATCTGGGTCTGCACACCCATCATTTCACCTATGGCGAAAACCTCGGTAACGAGGATTGCAAGGTGCCGATGGTCAAGTTCGACTGGAAGAAGACCCGGCCGCCGGTGCTGGTCGATCTGTGGGACGCCGGCTGCGTCTCGGCGGGGCCGTTCTATTCCTCGATCGCGACTTGGGAGAACAAGGGCAAGGACATCGAGGTCGGCGGCGAGACCTATCGCTGGTCGAAGCATGTGAATTTTCTAAAGTATCTCGACCTGCCGCGCGCGGTGATGCAGCCGTTCCGGCTGGCCATGACGCCGCCGACGCCGGACGTCGAGGAGCGCGTGCGCGACGGCGGTTGGGACATCGTCGATCCGGTGCCGATCTCGGCCGACATGCAGTCCTATCGCGACTTCGTCGTGACTTCGCGCGGCGAGTTCACCGTGGCCAAGGACATCTACGTCCGCCCGAACAGCGGCTGGTTCTCCGACCGCTCGGTCTGTTACCTTGCCGCCGGCCGCCCGGTCATCACCCAGGAGACCGGCTTCTCGAAATTCATCGAGACCGGCAAGGGCCTGTTCCCGTTCTCCTCGATCGAGGAAGTGCGCGAAGCCGTGGCCCGCATCAACGCCGATTACGCGACCCACTCGATCGGCGCGATCGAGGTTGCGAACGAGTTCTTCGACGCGCATACGGTGCTGAGCAAGATGGTGGCGGAGGTCGGGTTTTAGACACTGGGGCTGACGATGCGGCGTCTCGCACTTTTGGGGCTTCTGGCACTTGGGCTGGCGACTCTATCGATGTCCGCCCAAGCGGCGAGCTTCGACTGCGCCAAGGCGGCGTCGGCGATGGAAAAGCTGATCTGCGCCGATCCGGCCCTGTCCAAGGCGGACGAGGTGCTGGCCGAGGCCTATGCGTCAGCGCTCAAGCCGCTGTCCGAAGATGGCCGCAAGGCAATGCGGGACAGCCAGCGCCAATGGCTGCATTTTGTAGCGCAGGTTTGTCGGATCGTGCCGACTGCGGGGCTCTCGCAGGAGTGGGACCGAGGACCACCAACCGAGTGCCTCGGCACGGAGTTCCAGCGTCGCGAAAAGCAGCTCCGGAAGGCGTCGCTGGCAATGGCTGGAATCGTGCTACGCCGCAGCGAAAGCTTTGCCGCGCGGCGCGCGCCACCGGAAGACGATAACGGCAACCGGGCGGGATTCGTGACGACGGAGCTGGCCTATCCTCTGATCGATGCGCCGAAGAGCGATGGGCAACGCGTGTTCAACGAAAAGATGACTACCATCGGGAAGAAGGCTGCCGCCTACGCGGCGGCTCCTTCGGAAAATCCGGACACCGACGAGTCTTTCGACTATCGCATTGATAGTGTTTCATCCCGTGCCATCACCATCTCATTTGAACCTTACGAATACGCCCACGGTGCGCCGCATGGCTATGATTACCCTTGGACCCTGACCTGGCTGATTGATGAGCGGCGGGAACTTCGGTCGCACGACCTGTTCCTGGCGGCCGACTGGAGGAAGGCGCTCGACAAGCTTGCGACCGAGGCCTTGGCGCAGCAGGCGGCCGTAACGGGAACCGCCTATTCCGGAGCAACCGCGCAGAGCATCGACAATATCGCTGGAGACATCAAGCATTGGACACTTGGCCGGGCGGGGCTGACGATCCACTTTCCGGTATATTCGATCGGCTCTCATGCGGAGGGTGCCCCTGAGGTGACAATCCCCTGGACCAAACTCCAGCCCTATCTGGCATCGGGCGCCCTGGATCTGGTGCCGGTGAAATGAGCCACGCCAACCGCGCCATATAAATACAGCAGGTCCGCTCCCAGCCTCCGGCGGAGCCAATTCCCGCGACCGCGCGTTGATCGCCTGGATGGAACAGCTCGGAGCGGTCTATGGCTCTTTCCTATGATCTCGCGGTGGGCGGCGTGCGGGCGCTGTATGATCGGCGGATATCGGGGCTGCCGGTGCTCGATCTCGATCGGGATTTCGCGTCCGGCGTGGGGTTCGTGACGGCGTGGCGGGCGATCCGGGACGAGGCGATGCAGGTCCGGAGCCGCATCGAGCAGGTGCCGCGCTTTCACGAGATCATGCCGGAGCAGGCCGCGATCTCGGCCAATGACGGCCGCGACTGGCGCATGTTCATCCTCAAGGCCTATGGCGTCGAACAGCCGCGCAACATGGCGGCGTGCCCCCAGCTGGCGGCCCTGGTGCGCGGGATCCCCGAGGTGCTGTCGGCCTCGTTCTCGTTTCTGGGGCCGCGCAAGCATATCCCGCCGCATCGCGGACCGATCCGGGGCATCCTGCGCTTCTATATGATGCTGTCGATGCCGCGGGCGGAGGACGGCGCGCCGGCCGCCGTGCTCAAGGTCGACGATGTCGAGTACCGCTTGAACGAAGGTCAGTTCCTGCTGTGGGACGATACGTTCCTGCATGAGGCCTGGAACGACAGCGACGAGGTGCGGATCGTGCTGTCGCTCGACGTCTGGCGGCCGCATATGCCGCTCGATATGCAGTTTCTCTCGGGCCTGCTCATCCGGCTGGTCCGGCTGGGGATCAGGATCCGCGGCGTCGGCTGATCGTCAGGCCCTGGCCGCGATCCAGCCCGGGACCGCATCGGCCGACATCGGTCGGGCGACGTAATAGCCCTGGACCAGATCCACGCCGGCGGCGCGGATCGCGTTCCAATCCTCGAGGGTTTCGGCGCCTTCCGCCACCACGCTCATCTGCAGGCTGCGGCCCAGATGCGCACTCGATTCCAGGATCGCCATGGCCTTGGGGTTGGTGGCGGCGCCATTGACGAAGGTGCGGTCGATCTTCATTTCGGCGAAGGGAATCCGGCGCAGCTGTTCCATCGAGGAATAGCCGGTGCCGAAATCGTCGATCGACAGCGGGAAGCCCTTCATATGCAGGCGCGCCAGGATGTCGAGCGCGTTGGCGGTGTCCTGGAACAGGCCGGATTCGGTGATCTCCAGGATCAGCTGGTGCGGCTCGACGCCGAAGCGCGACGCGGACCGGGCCATGCGGTCCGGCAGATCCAGATCGACCAGCATATGGGCCGACAGATTGACGCTGACCGTGGTGTTTAGGCCGCCCGCGGCCCAGTCGGCGCATTGCTTCAGCGCCAGCATCACCATCCGCTCGGTCAGCGCGCCGATCCGGCCGCTCTGTTCGGCCACGCGGATGAAATCGTCGGGCATGATGATTCTGCTGTCCGGCTCCAGCCAGCGCGCCAAGGACTCGAAGCCGGCGACCCGGCCGTCGGCGAGCGAGACTTTGGGTTGGAAATAGGGTTGGATCCGGTCGGTCTCCAGCGCCCGGTCCAGCGCCTCGGGCGCGATGCCGAGCGCGGCCCGGCCGGCGGCGCGGGGCGCCGGCTCGTCCCTCAGCCGGCCCAGGACCTGGCGGACGGCGGGCGGCGTCAGCGGCTTCTGGATCGTGCCTAGCACGCGCAGGCCGCGGGCGCGGCCGGTGTCCTCGGCCGCGGTCAGCAGGGCCGCATTGGCGCCGCTCAGGAACACGAAGGCGGGTTGCGTCGTCAACGTGGCGACGCGCCGGACGATCTGGATACCGTCCATATCCGGCATCATCAAATCGCAGAACACGACATCGACGGCCGCGCCGAACCGGTGGATCAGGTCGATCGCCTCCTGCCCGCTGGACGCTTCCAGGATCGAATGGACGCCGGCGCGCTGCAGCACGCGGCGACCGACGCCGCGGGCGAAGGCGCTGTCGTCCACCAGCAGGATGTTGAGATGGTCGAGCCCGTTCTGGCTGGTCGCTTCGGTCATGATCGTGCCTTCGCTCGGCCTTGGATGAACGCTTCGATGCGGTGCAGCTCGGCCGCGGCCCGGGCGACCAGTTCGCGGGATGCGGTCTGGTCGCCCGCTTCGGCCCGATGGTCCAGCTCGGTGTAAAGCTCGGCCAGTCCGACCGCGGCGGCGCAGCGCGCTTCGCCTTTGGCACCATGAGCGGCCGCCCTGATCTGGGCCGGATCGTTGCTCGACACGGCGGCGGCCACGTCGGCGAGGGACGCTGGGGCAATGGCGAGAAACTCGGCCAGCACCTCGTCGAGCAGGGCCGGCTCGCCGGACCCGAGGATTTCGGCCAGGCCCGTCAGGTCGATCGTCGGCGGCTCTTCGGCCGGTCGCGCGCGGGGATAGTCGGTCGCCGCCGCCAGCGGCGAGCGGCTGAGCCAGCGGACCAGCATCGCCGCCAGCCGATCCATGGTCACCGGCTTGCTGATGAAATCATCCATCCCGGCTTCGAAGCACTTGTCCGCGTCCTCGCGGAAGGCATTTGCGGTCAGCGCGATCACCGGCACGCGAAATCCGACCCCGGCCGCCGCTTCCCGGACGCGGAGCGCGCGGGTGAAGTCATAGCCGTTCATTTCGGGCATCGAGCAGTCGCACAGGATCAGGTCGAACCGCTGGCGCTCCAGCATTTCGAAGCCGCCGATGCCGTTGAACGCAAGCGCGCAATCGATGCCGAGCTTTTTCAGCTGCTTCTGGATGACGGTCTGATTGATCAATCTATCTTCCAGCACCAGGATCCTGGCGCCCCGGAGCGAGGGGCCGAAGGCCGAGACGACCGCGGCCTGCTGGGCCGCCAGGCGGTCGCGCGCCTGGGCATGGCCGACCAGCAGCCGGATGTTGCGGTCGAGATGGGCGGCACTGGCGTCGCGCGGGATCATCGCCGCAAAGCCCTGACGCAGGCGGATGCGCGGCGATTGACCGACACCGAAAAGCAGCGGCACGATCTGCCGGTCGCGCAGGCGCTGTGCCATTGCCGGCACGTCGTCGTCGGCATCGGGCACGATCACGGCAACATCGACCGTCAAGGCCGCTTCGCGCACCATCGCGGCGCCGCGCGCGGTGAAATAATCGCCAAGCGCCGTCGCCGCCCCGTCGTCATGGCCGATGAGCATGACCTTGACGCCCGACAGGTCGGGGCGGCCGACCGGCGGCGCGCGCCGGACGATGGCCACCGGCAGGGTGAACCAGAAGGTGGCGCCCTCGCCGGGCACGCCCTCGCAGCCGATGGCACCATCGAACGCCTCGACCAGACTCTTGCAGATCGACAGTCCGAGGCCGGTGCCTTCCGACCCGTCGACGGCATTGCGGTCCTGGGTAAACGGCTCGAACAGACGGGCGCCCAGCAGCGGGTCGAACCCGCGCCCGGAATCATGGACATCGAAGCGCAGCTCGCACAGGTCCTGATCCGCGCTGGCGACCGTGAGACTGATCTGGACGCCGCCCAGTTCGGTGAATTTGACGGCATTGCCGATCAGGTTGAGCAGGATCTGCCGGATGCGCATGGCGTCGCCGCGCACCAGGCTCGGCACGTCGGAACCGAAGGTCGCTGCGACGAAGATCTTTTTCTGACGGGCGAGGCTCTGCAGCACGTCGACCGCCTCCTCCACCAGGGCGGCGGGATTGATGTCGCCCATCTCGACGGTCAGCTTGCCCGCCTCGATCTTCGAGAAATCCAGGATGTTGCCGACGAGGCCCAAGAGCGCCTTGGCCGCCTTATCGGCATCGTCGATCAGCTCGAACTGCTCGTTGTCGAGCGAGGTCAGCGCCAACAGTTCCAGATTGCCGATCACGCCGTTCAACGGCGTGCGGATCTCATGGCTCATGCTCGACAGGAACTGCGACTTGGCGACGGTCGCCTGGCGGGCTGCCTCTGCGAGCCGGATGTCGGACAGGTCCATGATCACGATCGGGACGCGCCGCGCCTCCTCCTCGGTCTTGGGGATGCGCAGCGAATAGACCACGGGGATCGGCGTGCCGCCGGTCACCAGATATTCGGACCGCCGCATGCTGGTTTCGTTCTGAAAGATCGCTTCGGCGATGTCGATGATATTGGTCAGCTGCTTGGCGATGTCTTGCAGGGACGAGGCGCCCAGCATGCGGAGTGCCGCGGCGTTGGCATTGTTGACGCCGACCAGGCCGACCAGGCGCGGCAGGCGCTCATCCGATTCCGCGATATAGGCGCGCAGGTTGCGGACCCCGTCGCGCTTCAGCTCCTGCAGAAAGCGGAACAGCACCGAGAAATCATGGTCGATGATGGCGGCGTCGGAATTGTCGAACAGATCTTCGAAGATGCGCCGGCTCTCGACGTTTTCTCGTTGCGCCTTGATCCGCTCGGTAACATCGCTGGTGAGCTGCGGATCTGCCTCCCCAGCCGGTACAGCTGCACCCGGCAATTCCCGGGCGAGTTGCTGGAGGTCGAGGAAGGCATCCCGGTCGCAGTCGATCGCGATGCTGCTGCCGTCGGTCGCGATGAGATGCATACCGATCCGCTGGCTGAACGGATGGGCGACCAACTCCATGGAGACCGCGCGAAACGGGATTTCCGGCAATGACAGGCGCATCCGATTTTCCTCTTCCGGCTGAAGTCTGTTGCCGGCTGCATGCAAACGAAGAAAAATCAAAGATGGTTGCTTTTTTTCGGACAAGTAATTTACGGAGGATAAAATGTAAGAAAATCTCTGAATTTTGTGTCTGGGATATGTAATATCGATGATGCTGTGTTCGTCAAAATTAAAGCAAATTAATAGGTGTGTTTATTGCAGTAACGAGGATTAAGTCTCGCAGACGGCGCTATGGCGCGCCGACGGTTTCGCCTGAAGCAAGGCCGCGGCGCTTGGCGTCTTACCGATCTCTCTCCCTGATGTCTTGAATAACGTTTGGTACCCCTCCCGCTTTCAGGCGCGCGACCGTCCGGTGGGGCGCTCGTGCGCGCCGCTTATCGGTGCATCTACAATTCTAAAGGGATGGATTCAATTAAAATTCTCAACCAAATAAAGAAGTATGACTGCATTCTTTGATCTTAATCTCTCGTAAATATCTCAATTATCCATTTATGTGCGCGAAATAATCGGAAAATTATACCTATATAATTATTTTCCCTTCTCTTTTGTAAACAATAAATTCAGTTGATCCAGGTCAATATTGTAATAGATGGCCATTCGTAAGATGGGGTCACAAATTTCTCGGGCGGAGGCGACGGTGATGTGCGAATTTCTGGAACTTTATGACTTTAGACATATGGCCGATCTTATCCGCAGGGATCATCCGGCGCTCCGGAAGGTGATGCTCGAGCCGGATGGGGTCTATCAAAAGAAACAACTAGAAGTCGAGTCCGTCATGGCTGGCATCACGCAGCGACTTGGTGCTGGTTGGCGAGACCGCGATCCTGACGATCTGCCCATGATCATCTACGCATGGGGCAAGGCGCGGGTCGGATCGACGGCGCTGACCAATCTGTTTGGGGTAGCCGGGCTACCGGCCTACTATCAACCGGTCAAAGCGATCGTGCGGCAGGTGCTGATGGGCCAGGACGGCGCGCCCTGGACCGTCCCGTCCAGGCGATTGCACCCCGTCATTTTTGCGAAAGAGACGGCAGGGCCCTACTCGCTCGCTGAATGTCTCTACATGCCGCTCCAGGCGCTGATCGAGGCCGGCTATCCGGTGGACAAGCTGCAACTGATCATGCTTGACCGCAACCCTGCCGATTCCCTGGCATCCTGGATCGACAAGCTGTCCAGCCGGTTGCCGGTCGCAAGCCTGGAGCGCCATCATATCCTGGCTTCGCTGAACGGCATCCGGATCGAGGCACAGGCGCGGGCCGCCGGCGTGCCCGTGACCCATTATGTTTATGAGGCGAGTCGGGACCCGGTTCGGGCGGCGCAGATCTTGTTTCAACGTCTCGGCCTTGCGGATCGCTTCACCGCCGCGTCGGTAACTGATTGGCAAGGCATGGGAAACCTGGAATCGGCCGAGTGCCGGGTTATCTATCCGGTCGAGCCCGACATCTTCGATGTCCCCGGCCTGCACGGGGCCGACACCGCCTATGGCTATCGCGACCGTCGCAAGAGCGCGCTGACCGAGGCACAGACGGCGCTGATGACGGAGTTCGGCCTGGACGCGCTGTATCGCGGCTCGGCGGCAGCCTGCTCGGCGGAGCTTGGCTACGACCTTGCCGCGCCGGTCGCACCGCTGCAGGCCGACAGGCGGCTCGAAGTTGCTGCCTGACGGACGATCGCTCTGGCGTACGTCAGATCTCCCGGCTGACCGAGACCGCGTTGGTGGCACGCCAGCGCGCGTCGAGGCGGACATCCAACCGATCGCCGGGGCGAGTCGCCAGGGAGGCCGCCAGCGGGCTGAAGGCCTCAGCGGTCCAGATCAGCTGATCGTCGAGCCACAATTCTTGGACCCACATCATGGCGGTCGCGATGCCGGCGGCGTGGACATCGACCATCACCCGGTCCGGCAGTCCGGCGAATGCCGGATCCGCGTCATACCGGAATTCGGCGACCAGCGTCCGGTCGCCGAGAAAGCGTCCCGACCCGCGCGGATGACGATAGCCGCCGTTGGCCGCCGCTGGCTGCCATTTACGTTCGCCATGGATCGGCGGCCGCGCCCGGTCGAACAGGATTTCCGCCGTGGCCGCCTCCAGCAACGGTCCGAATTTCAGGCCGTATCGTGCCTCCATATCGGCGACGGCGCTGCCGAGATCGGCCAGCTCCGTCGCGGCGTCGAGGGCCGGCCAATCGCAGGCGATCGCCCAATAGCGAACCCGGTTCGGAACCGTGACGCAGGTCGTGGCCGCGAATTGCCGGCGCAGAACGGCGACGGCCCGCGAGCGTGCCTCGTCGACCAGCATGTGATTGGTATAGACGAAGGCGAGGATCGCGTCGAACGGGCCGGGCAGATCGGCGGGAACGAGGGTCGTGATATCGGCCTCGATGAACCGGATCCGGTTGGCCATCCCGTTGGCGTGCGCCAATGCTCGCGCCAACTCGATATTATCGCGGTCGACGGCGACCACTTCCGCAGCGCCGGCCTCGATCGCCAGAAAGGACAGGAGTCCGGAACCGCATCCGGCATCCAGCACCCGCGCGCCCGGGCGGATGGCCGAACGCATCGCCTGCCGGATACTCTGCGTCCGATCGACCCGCAACAAAAGTCGAAGATGCATCGTCGCCGAAAAAATAACGTCGCCCGGCGGATTCGGGCTCGGTATTTCTTCGAAATTTTTCGTTGCGTCAGCCGATTCAACCATGGAAATCCTCAGTTCTATACTGATCGATCCGGGCGGAATCGTTACGATTTCGTCTCGAAATAGATCGAGATAAAATTCTTCACCATACAATTATCGGAATTAGCTGAAACGAGTCAAAGATATAAAACCATTTGAGGTTGATAATGTAAAATCGATCGAGCAGTATGAGAGCCTACCTGCCGGACCGGTCCTGACGAAGTGCCGCGGGCAAAGGCCGGCGCCACCCGACTGGTTGGGCGGTACCCCTTGGTGTCGCAGCCGCTGGGCCATCCGGCCCGGTTCCGGCACGCCCGAGCGCAGCGCGAAGAGAATCCGCCGGACATTGACGAAGCAACTCGAACCCGTGTCCGGAGGAATCATGCTCACCGCCCTGCCGATCTCATCCCGCCTCATGCTGTTCCTGCCGGTCTTGCTGCTGACCCTGGGGTTCACCGTGTGGTTCGGTCTCTCCAATCTGCAGCAGAACCTGCTGGCGGATCGCCGGGATTCGCTCAAGAGCATGGTCCAGGTCGCGGTCAGCATCGTCGATAGCTGGCACGAAAAGGAGAAGTCCGGCGCGCTCAGTACCGCGCAGGCCCAGCAGGGGGCGGCGACGGAACTGGGCGGCCTGCGCTATGCCGACGACAACTACTTCTTCGTGCAGCGGTACGACGGGACGACGGTGGTGCATATTCAGCAGGACTTCATCGGCAAGAACCGGATCGATGCGACCGACGTGGACGGCGTTCCGACGGTGCGCATGCAGATCGAGGCGGCCCAGCGCGGCGGGGACTACGTCAGCTATCGGACCGCCCGCAGCGGTACGCTGGATGGGACCAGCCGAATGGCGAAGCTCTCCTATGTCGCGCCCTACCCGGCCTGGCAGTGGGCGATGGGAACCGGGATCTACATCGGCGATATCGATGCGATCTACGACCAGGAGATGTTGATGTCCGTCGGGCTCGGTGCGGTCGTTCTGGCGATCGGCGGCGCCATCGCCTTCGCCATTGCCCGCAGCATCGGCGGTCCCTTGCTGCTCATTACCCGACGCATGACCGAATTGGCCAACGGCGACCTCGCCGTGACCGTGCCGTTCCTGAACGACCGGCACGAGATCGGGCGGCTCGCGAGCGCGCTGGAGATTTTCAAGACCAATCGGCAGGAAGCCGACCGGCTGGCGGCCCAGCAACGGGACGAGCAGGAGGCCAAGCTGCTGCGCCATGATCAGATCGAACGCTTGATCGTCGATTTTCAGCAGCGCACCGCGCGCGCCGTGACGGCCGTCGTCGGCGCGTCGGTCAAGGTCCAGAGCCATGCCGGCAGCCTGGCGGCGATGGCGACCCAGAGCTTGGCCAAGGTCGCGACGGTCAATCATGCCGCCAGCGACACGACCAGCAATGTCGAGACGATCGCGGGCGCGGCGGAAGAACTCTCGGCCGCCGTGGCCGAGGTCAACCATCAGATCATCCAGTCGACCGATACTGCCGAGCGCGCCGTGGCCGAGGCCGACCGGACCAGCAGCGCCATGCATAGTCTGGCCGAGGCGACCCAGCGGATCGGGGCGATCGTGCAGGTGATCAACGGCATCGCCGCCCAGACCAACCTGCTGGCGCTCAACGCCACGATCGAGGCCGCGCGGGCCGGCGAAGCCGGCAAGGGTTTCGCCGTCGTGGCGAGCGAGGTCAAGGCGCTCGCGACCCAGACCACGGGAGCGACCGAGGAGATCCAAACGCAGATCGCCGGCATCCAGACCGAAACCGCCCGGGTCGTCGAGGCGATCGTCAGCATCAGTTCGACCGTGAAGGACATGCGGGGCATCGCCGTCGGCATCGCCTCCGCCATGGATGAGCAAGGCGCCACGACCCAGGAAATCGCCCGCAGCATCAACCAGGCCGCCAGCGGCACCCGCGACGTCTCGGCCAACATCTCGGGCATCGCCGAAGCGGCCGAGACCTCCAGTGCGGCGGCCGTCGAACTGCACGGCGCCTCCGACGACCTCCGGCGAGAGGCGACGACGCTCGACAGCGAAATGACCGACTTCTTCGGACAGATCCGGGCGCTCTAGATTTCGACCGTTCGGGCGCTCACGCCACAGACGATTTGCTCCGCCGGGCCAGGTCACGGCACAGTTTGGCCAGGAACGGCTCGCGCAGGAGCTTGGCGGCCTCGTCGCACGAGACCCATTTGAGCTCGCGCCGGCCCTTTTCCGGGAAGTCCGCCAGCGTCCCGGTCACTTTCAGCAGATAGACCCAGACCTCGATCACGGTCTCGCCGGCCGTCAGGCGCTTGGTCGCGCGATACATGCCGGCGGAATTGGCGGCGACCTCGCCCAGGATGCCGGCCTCTTCGAACGCTTCCTTGGCGGCATTGTCGCCGAAACTCAGGCAGGGCTCGACCCGGCCCTTCGGGATGCCCCACTGCTTGCCCTTCGACGTGGTCAGCACCAGCACGCGCGGTTCGCCCCGGCGATCCAGCCGATAGGCCAGGGCACCGGATTCCAACAGGGGCGCGTGATCGGGCGTGACGTTGAGCATGGGCAGGGTCTGTCTGAAGGCTCCATGAGCGCTGTAAACGTTTCCAGCAAGGAGTATAGCGCGAATTCCATACCAATCGATTAGCGAAGCGCCCGGGCCGCGGCTATCGACTGGATGAATGGCCTGAAAGGTCTAGGTTCGGGCGGCAGCATGACGAAAACGCCGCCGAGAGCGATCTCGGCGGCGTGTGCATTTCGGGTCCGAGGCGACGACTCGGCGGCGGCCGATCAGATCGCCTTCAGCTGGAACTCGATGTCGTTGGCGATGCCCCACATCCAGCCCTTGTCGGCGGAGCCGACCAGCGCGTAGCCGTGGCCCTGGTGGCGCCAGTACAGCAGGTTCACGCCCTCGCGCTTGTCGAAGGTCGGCACGACGTCCTTGCGGGTCGTGCTGGTCACCGTGATGGTGATCGGGCCCAGGCTCTTGTTGTCGGTCATATAGAAGAACTGGAACGCCGGCTTGCCCTCGACCACCAGCTTGCGGGCGCCCTGGAAGGTCAGGCCCCAGGGCTTCAGGTCCGGGATGCGGACGTCGGACGGCAGCTTCTTTTCGCTGTCGGCGCCGGCCGGGACGTCGAACACGGTGTTCTCGGCGCCATTGGCGCTGGAGATCAGCAGATTGTGGTAGCCGGCGATATTGTCGAGCCAGCTGGTCGTGGTCGCACTCGGCTGCACGCCATCAATGGTGACGTCGCCCGTGCCGGCCAGATAGCCGCCGCCGGCGCCGATCACCAGGAACGACAGCGAAGCGGCTGCGGCGACGCCCAGGCCCCAGCGCCGGTTGGCCATGCCCTTGCGCGCGGTGACGCTGGCGAGCCGGGCGCCGAACGACAGGATGGTGGCGCCCTTGACCGGCTCGGCGGCGATGGCATCCCGGCCGCGAGCGGCCGCCATCAGCCGGTCCGGCACCGGTTCGCGCAGAATTTCTTCGAAAGCATCCCGGATATGGGTCGCCGACTCGGTCAGGACCTGAAGCCGGGTCCTGAGGTCCGGATCCTGCTCCAGCCATGACTCGACCTCGATGGCAACGGTCTCTTCGACCTCGCCATCCAGGTAAGCCACGAGCAGTTCATCGCTGGGCCGCTGCATCATCGCCACTCCTCCGAAGACCCCCGCCCGCGTCCAATTGCGCCACCAGCGCAACCCTGGCCCGGGCGAGACGGCTCATGATGGTACCGACCGGCACCTGAGCGATCTCCGCTGCTTCCTTATAACTGAACCCATCGACCGTCACGAGCATCAGCGCTTCACGCTGCTCCGCCGGAAGCCGCGCCGCGGCGCGACGCACTTCCTCCAGAGCCAGTCTCGCTTCGGCCCGCCGCACCGGTTCGTCGCTGCCATATCGCTCGTCCTCGATCTCGCCGTCTTCCTTGCGGACGGCGTGGGACCGGATCTGATCGATCCAGATCGTCTGCACGATCCGGAACATCCAGCTGTCGAACCGGGTGCCCTCCTGGAACTGGTGCTGACGTGTCAGCGCCCGTTCGCAGGCAGCCTGCACCAGATCGTCCGCCTGGGTCGCATTGCCGGCCAGACCGCGCGCGAACCGGCGGAGCCTGGGCAGCGATGCGACCAGCTGATCGCTGAACGCCTCGGTCACGTCGACACCGCCGGGGCGGTCGTCTTCGTGCAGGGATAACGGACCGGCATCGGTTTTATTCCATTCCGTCTTGTTCTTCGTCCCTCGGGTCCAAAAGGGAACGCGCGTGCCAAAGCCCATAGCACGCCCGAGGCCAAGGGAAAACACCCTGCCACCGTAACGAAAAATCGCGTTCCCGCCCAAATCATCCCAGAAATTTCGTCGGACGGCGCCCGGAAGTCTGGTACGAATGTCAAACGGACGCTTCGGATATGCAGATACCGCGAAGCGCATAAAGGGTTTCGTTGGGCGCCGGGGGCTTCAGCCAAGACCGTCGGCGCTTGGAGTCCAGGGGAACGACGACCGATGAAAGTGGCCATCACAAAAGAAACCCGCGCGCATGAAAAGCGGGTAGCAGCATCGCCGGAGACGGTGAAGAAGATGATCGCGCTCGGCCTCGAGGTCGTGATCGAGACCGACGCCGGCACCGCCGCCGCCTTCACCGACGCCGCCTATCAGGCGGCGGGTGCCACCATCGCGGCCAGCGCCGCGGCCGCCACCGCCGGGGCAGCCCTGGTGCTCAAGGTGCAGCGGCCGCAGCTGGCGACCGAGGGCGTGGACGAACTGGCGGGCCTCGTGCCCGGCACCACGCTGGTCGCCATCCTGGGCGCCTTGCAGAATCGTCCGGATGTCGAGGCCTATGCCAAAGCCGGCCTCACCACCTTCAGCATGGATCTGATCCCGCGCATCACCCGCGCCCAGTCGATGGACGTGCTGTCGTCCCAGGCCAATCTCGCCGGCTACAAGGCTGTGATCGAGGCCGCGACGGAATATGGCCATGCCTTCCCGATGATGATGACCGCGGCCGGCACGATCCCGCCAGCGCGCGTCACGGTCATGGGCGCCGGCGTCGCCGGTCTGCAGGCGATCGCGACCGCGCGTCGCCTGGGCGCCATCGTGTCCGCCTTCGACGTGCGCGCGGTCGCCAAGGAACAGGTCGAAAGCCTGGGCGCCACCTTCATCGAGGTCGATGCCGAGGCGGCCAAGGCCGCCGAGACCGCCGGCGGCTACGCCAAGGAAATGAGCGCGGATTATCAGCGCCTGCAGCGCGACAAGATCCACGAGGTGCTGAAGAAGGCCGATATCGTGATCTGTACCGCCCAGATCCCCGGCAAGAAGGCGCCGGTGCTGGTGACCAAGGAGATGGTCGCCGACATGAAAGCGGGCTCCGTCATCGTCGATCTGGCGATCGAGAGCGGCGGCAATGCCGAGGGCGGCAAGCTCGGCAAGATCGTGACCACGCCCAACGGGGTGAAGCTGGTCGGCCACGCCAACATGCCATCACGCATCGCGGCCGACGCTTCGGCGCTCTATGCCAAGAACCTGCTGAATTTCTTGGGCCTCATCGTCGACAAGGAGACGAAGGGCCTGAAGATCGACATCGCGGACGATATCGTCAAAGGCACGCTGGTGACCCGCGACGGCCAGATCGTTCATCCGGCGCTGGCGCCGGCCGAGCCGGTTCCGAGCGAACCCGCCCCCGCCGCCTGAGGAGCTTCGACACCATGGATTCGACCTCTCTGTCGCACCGTGCGACCGATCTCGCCGGGGATGCCTCGGCGCTGTCGCACAATCTCGATGACCTGGCCAAACAGGTCGCCGACCAGGCCACGACCGTCGCCGCCCATGGCGGCAGCCCGTTCGTATTCTTCCTGACCGTGTTCGTGCTGGCCTGCTTCGTCGGCTATTACGTGGTCTGGCGGGTGACGCCGGCGCTGCATTCGCCGCTGATGAGCGTCACCAACGCCGTCTCCAGCGTCATCATTGTCGGTGCGCTGATCGCCGCCGGTCCGGCCGAGCTGACCTTCTCCAAGGTGATGGGCTTCATCGCCGTCGTCCTGGCCTCGGTCAATATCTTCGGCGGGTTCATCGTCACGCAGCGCATGCTGGCGATGTTCAAGAAAAAGCAGAAGTAAGGAGGAAGCCCCGTGACCGAGAACCTTTCCGCCTTCCTCTACCTCATCGCGTCGGTCTGCTTCATCATGGCCCTGAAGGGCCTGTCGAGCCCGGACACCAGCCGCCAGGGCAATTTCTTCGGCATCGGCGGCATGGTCATCGCCATCCTGACCACGCTCGCCTCGCCGCTGGTCGAAAGCTACTGGCTGATCGTCGTCGGCATCGCGATCGGCGGCGGCATCGGCGCCTATATCGCGCGCAAGATCGAGATGACGGCGCTGCCGCAGCTGGTGGCCGCGTTCCATTCGCTGGTCGGTCTGTCGGCGGTCTGCGTCGCGGCGGCCGCGTTCTACGCGCCCAGCCGCTACGGCATCCTGGAGCCGTCGGGCGCGATCCATACCGGCAGCCTGCTGGAAATGGGCCTGGGCACCGCGATCGGCGCCATCACCTTCACCGGCTCGATCATCGCCTTCGCCAAGCTGCAGGCGCTGATCACCGGCAAGCCGCTGACCTTCCCGGGCCAGCACATGCTGAATCTGGCGTTGGGCGTCGGCATCCTGGTGCTGCTGGGATTGTTCATGGCGTCCAGCTCGCCGCTGGTGTTCTGGCTGCTGGTGCTGACCTCGCTGGCGCTGGGCTTCCTCTTGATCCTGCCGATCGGCGGCGCCGACATGCCGGTCGTGATCTCGATGCTGAACAGCTATTCCGGCTGGGCCGCCTGCGGCATCGGCTTCACGCTGGCCAACAGCCTGCTGATCATCACCGGCGCGCTGGTCGGATCTTCCGGCGCCATCCTCAGCTACATCATGTGCAAGGGCATGAACCGGTCGATCTTCAACGTCATCCTGGGCGGCTTCGGCACCGACGGCGGCACCGCGATGCCGGGGGCGTCCAAGGGCGACCAGATCGTCAAGGCCGGCTCGGCCGAGGACGCGGCCTTCATCATGAAGAACGCCGCCAGCGTCATCGTCGTGCCCGGCTACGGCATGGCCGTGGCCCAGGCCCAGCATGCGCTGCGCGAGATGGCCGACGTCCTGAAGAAAGAAGGCGTCACCGTCCGCTACGCGATCCATCCGGTCGCCGGCCGCATGCCGGGCCATATGAACGTGCTGCTGGCCGAGGCGAACGTGCCCTATGACGAGGTCATGGAACTGGACGAGATCAACCGCGATTTCTCGTCGACCGACGTCGCCTTCGTCATCGGCGCCAACGACGTGACCAATCCGGCCGCCAAGACCGACCCGACCTCGCCGATCTACGGCATGCCGATCCTGGACGTGGAAAAGGCCAAGACGGTGCTGTTCATCAAGCGCTCGATGGCGTCGGGCTATGCCGGCGTCGACAACGAGCTGTTCTTCCGCCCGAACACGATGATGCTGTTCGGTGACGCGAAGAAGATGACCGAAGAGATCGTCAAGGCGCTGACCGCCTGACGCTCCGGGCGTCTCGAAGACGACGCCGGCGGGGGAATTCCTCGCCGGCCGAGCTGGCCCTTGTCGGCCTCGCCTGTTGCTGCCGCTCTCCGAGGACGCGGCACGCGCGTGACCATGCTGAGGACCGTGGACGGCAAGCGGCGGAACACCAGGCGCTGGGCGAGTTCTTCGCCCGCGTGCTGAGCCGCGCTTTCCGTTGCGCTCGGGCGCAAGCGCTCCATAATGACGGCGCGCGCTTCGTCGAGATCCGCGGCAGGAGTCGCCCCATGCCGCCCCCGAAGCTGCAGCCACCCGCCCATGCGCCGCGTATGGTGCCGTCGCGTCGTCCCGTCATACAGCCGCAGGCCGTTGCGCGGGCGGCGGTGCCGCCGCCGCCCACCCGGTTCGGACCGGCCCAGGCGGGGGTGGCGATCCAGCCGAAGCTCATGGCCGCACCGCCGCCGAAGGTGGTTCAGCCGATGATGGTCAAATATTTCACGTCCCTGCTGGCCCAGACGACGGCGGCGTTCCCTCTGACGTTGTGTTCGCGGAGGGACGGGAAGCAGTTCGTCGTGCGCCGCTCGGGATACGAAATCGAAATCCATCGCCTGACGGCAGACGGTGAGGACTGGGCCGGGAGCCTCGTCATCCGGATCGACGGCACGGACTGGTCCATCAAGAACGTCACGGTCGCCGACGATCTGCAGGGTCAGGGAATCGGCAAGGCGCTCGTCTATTGCTTCGCCAATCTCGCGGTGTTGAACGGGGCGAAGCGGCTTCATTCGGCAACGCCGAATGGCGCCGGCCTCTATCTCGCGACCGGCTTCGAGGTCACCCCGCTAGGCGGACGCGCGATCCAGGTGTCCGGTGACCCGCGGAGGATCCGTGACACGGCGAGGCGGGTCGTCGATCAGCAATGGATCGTCACGCCCGGTCTGCCGCCCCCACCACCGCCGCTGCGCAACGACTGGATCGAGTCGCGGGCCAACCCACAGAACAACCAATTCGGCGATCCGCGGATCGGCAACAGCGATCTCTAAGTTGCCCGCCGCGCTGGGTGTTGCCCTGTGAAACGACGAAAACGCCGGCAGGAGGCCTGCCGGCGTTTCAACTTTGTCTTTCGCTGATGCCGGTCCGGCGATCAGGGAAGCCCGGGGCTAGTAGCCCTCGCGGTCCATGCGCTTGCGCAGCAGCTTGCGATGGCGGCGAACCGCCTCGGCCTGCTCGCGGGCCCGCTTTTCGGACGGCTTCTCGTAATTCCGACGAAGCTTCATCTCGCGGAAAATGCCTTCCCGCTGCATCTTCTTCTTTAGCGCGCGCAGCGCTTGGTCGACATTGTTGTCGCGAACGAGGACTTGCACGGTGAACCGGCGCTCCATCCAGAGAATAAAAAAATGGGTCGCGGATGCGAGTTGCACCCCGATCGAGCGGCTTTAATAGCACCGGCGTTGGCAGAGGGAAAGAGGAGTCTTGTCTGCGCCGGGGGCAGGGCGGACCAGCGATCGGTGCGGGGCAACCGGTTTCGATCGGCAAGAGGGGGGCAAAGCCCCGGGGTTTCTCGCTCTTGCGATCAATCCTCATACTTTAGTGACAGCGCGGGCTTTTTCGCGTCAGATTGGCGGCGTGACACGGTCCCTCGGGACCGCCAAACCCGCACTCAGAGGCGGGACCCAGGGGGGAACATGCCGACGCTCTCGACATTCAAAGTCCGGATTCGATTTCCCGCCGTCGCGCCGAGCCTCAGGGCCGCGCGACGGCGCGTCGGCGATCTCAAGATCGCCCACAAGCTGGCCGCCGCCTTCGCGGCCGTGGTCGTGCTGCTGGCGGCGAGCGGCATCGTGACCTTTCGCGAGTTGCGGGTCATCGCCGACGCGGGTACCCGGACCGAGGAAACCCATACGCTGCTCGATGCGCTGCACGAGATGCAGGCGAGCATGATCGACCAGGAAACCTCGATCCGCGGCTATATCATCGCCGGCGACGATCGGTTCCTCGATCTCTACGGCGCTGGCAAGGCGGCGCTCAAGGATAGCCACGACCGGCTCCAGCGCCTCGTCGGCGAGGATGCGGACGGCAAGGCCGCGCTGGAAGACATCGACAATATCGTCACCGCCTGGCAGCACGACGTGGCCGAGACCGAGGTCGCCGACATGGCGAAGTTCGAGACGCGCGACGACGCGCGCCAGATCGAGGCGAACGGCATGGGCCGGGCCTATATGGACGGCATCCGCGAAAAAGTCACCGACCTGGACAAATCCCAACGCGCGAACTTGGCGGCACGGTCCCTGGCGCAAGGCCGTGCCGTCACCGTCGCGGTTTCCGTTACGATCGGCACGTTGATCGTCCTGATCCTGGTCGCCCTTGCCTTGTGGTACGGCCTCAGTCGGGCGATCGCCCGGCCGATCACGCGCATCACCGGTGTCATGGGGCTGCTGGCCAAAGGCGATACGAGCGTGACGGTCATCGGGCTCGACCGCCGCGACGAGCTGGGCGCCATGGCAAGCGCGGTCGAGGTGTTCAAGCTGAACGCGATCGACCGGCAGCGCCTGGAGGCGGAGCGGATCGCGGTCGAGCGCGAAGCGGCCGAGGCGAAGGCGGCGGTCATGGCCGGTCTCGCCGAAAGTTTCGAGGTCAAGGTCGGCCATCTGGTCGAGGTGCTGTCGTCGGCCGCGACCGAGCTGGAAGCGACGGCGCAATCCATGTCGGCGACCGCGGCCGAAACCGGCGATCAGGCGGCACTGGTCGCGGCCGCGATCGGCGAGACGGCGAGCAATGTCGAGACGGTGGCGGCGGCGACCGAGCAGCTGTCGGCCTCGATCCAGGAGATCGGGCGGCAGGTCGATCAGTCGGCCGGCATCGCCAGCCGTGCGGTCGAGGATGCCAAACGCACGGACGCCACGGTCCAGGCGTTGTCCGAGGGCGCGCGCAAGGTCGGCGAGGTGGTCGGCCTGATCCACCAGATCGCGGCCCAGACCAATCTGCTGGCCTTGAACGCGACGATCGAGGCCGCCCGCGCCGGCGAGGCTGGCAAGGGCTTCGCCGTGGTCGCCTCGGAGGTGAAATCGCTGGCGACCCAGACGGCGCGCGCGACCGAGGAGATCACCGGCCAGATCAGCCGGATGCAGAGCATCACGGCCGAGGCGGTCGTGGCGATCCGGGGGATCGGCGCGGTCATTGGCGAGATCAGCGACATCGCGGCCGCCGTCGCCACCTCGGTCGATGAGCAGCGCAGCGCCACCGCCGACATCGCACGCAACATCCAGGATGCCGCCCGCAGCACCCAGGAGGTGTCGAGCAGCGTCGCCAGCGTGCAGCAGGCCGCCGCCGAAACCGGTGCCGCCGCTGCCGACGTGCTGGGTGCGGCCAGCGGCCTGTCGCGCAACGCCGTACAATTGAACGGCGAGGTCGATGCCTTCCTCACCGGGATCCGGGCGGCGTGAGCGGCGCTATTGCATGGTCGGAACGGTCGAGACGCTGGCGGGGTCGATGCCCATTTTCTTCAGGAAATCGAAGAGGTTGACCGCGAGCCCGCTAGCGCTGACCGCCGGCATCGCGATCCGGGCGACGACGACCCGCAGGGCCGGCGCGTTGGCATGGGAATGATCGAAGCGCGAGATCTCGAACGTGATGCGCAGGATGCCATTATGCAGGAAGAAGCCGGTGGCGCCGTCGGCGAACAGATCGGGCGCGCCGGGCGCATCGATGAAAACCGGGCCCGGCGGTGGCGGTTCGGCCGTGACCGGCTTCGCGGTCTCGGGGGCGGCCAGCGCTATGGCGGTGCTCTGCACCGTCACGCTGGGTGCGACCTTGCCCGGATCCAGCCCCATTTTCTTCAGGAAGTCGAACAGGCCGACGGCGAGCGCCCGCGCCCCGGCCGCCGGCAGCACGACCCGGGCGACGATCAGCCGCGTGACCGGGCCGAGGTTGGCCGCGTGATCGACGCGCGACGCCTCGAACGCGATGCGCAAATTCTGATTGTGCAGGAAGAAGCCGCAGACGCCGTCGACGAAAATCTCCGGGGCACCGGGGGCTTCGATCAGTTTCTGCACGAGTGGGGGCTGTTCTTCGGGCATAGGATCCTGGTCGATGCTGCGCGCCCCCGTGCGGGTGCGGGGAAACTCCATAGCACCATCCGAGGGCGGAGCGAACAGGGGAACCGCCAGGGCGGCCCCGGGCCGGGGATCACGGCTGGAGCGTTTCGTCCTCCTCGGCTTGTTTGCCGAGTAGCGCCTGCGGCACGGTGAAGTCGGGGTCGAGCGCGAAAGCCGCTGCAAGCGATCGGCCGGCCTCCGCGGCCCGGCCGGCCGCGGCGTGGCACATCCCCTCGTTCCAGTGCGTCCGGGCATCCTCGCCACAGAGCCGGCGGGAATCCGCGAAGCGGGCCAGCGCGCTTTCATAGGCGCCCAGGCCGTACAGCAGCATGCCGAAATCGAACGCCAGATCCTGGGCTTCGCCCAGATCATAATATCGCGCCCAGCTTTTATCGAGGGCCTGGACCAGTTCGGCGCGATGTGCGTCGGTCGCCCCGGGCAGACGGTCCCACAGCGCCGGCGCGCAATCGCCGACCAGCTTGGGATCCCAGCCGCTGAGGCGCAGCAGCGCCAGAAGATGGCGAATTTCCAGGGCCGCATACTGCGGTTGAAGGCCTTGCCGGACGAGGAAGAAATCATCCGGACCGCCCTGCTCGATGGCGGTGTCGAACGCGAGCCGCGTCTCGGTCAGGCCGGCGGGGTCGTGGCCGAGCAGAAAGGCGGAGACGGCGAGGCTGCCGTGGCGGTAGCTGGTCATCAAACCGACGCCGCCCTGTGCGCGAACCCAGACGCCGATCGCATGATAATTGACCGGCAGCGAGAAACTGCCGTGCATCGCGAGATTCGGGATCGGGTCGCCCCCCAGATAGGCGGCATGGACCTCGCCCCGGTCGCCGGTCAGCAGCAGCAGCCGGCCGCCGCCGATCGCCGCGAGCCGGTCGATGCAGCGCAGCGCCGCGCTCGGGAACAGCAGGCTGCCGTCCGGGAACCCGATTCGATAGGCGTCCAGCACGCGGTTGAAGCTCGGCTCGGCATAGGGCTCCTCGTCGAGCGGACGATCGGTGAACTGCCACTGAAGCCGTCCCAGCAGGTCGGGATCGTCGAGATCGATCTCCGGCGCGTCGGCGGTGAGCCGGACCAGGGTCTGCATCAGGACACCATCGCGAAGCGCGAAGGCATCCTGCGACAGCCCGTCGAAGACGTAGTTGGCGATCACGATCAGCGGGGCGGCATCGTTGCCCGGGCCCAGCGTCGCCCCGGTCTCCAGCAGGGTCGCGCTGCCGTCGCTTTCGGCATCGAAGCGGGCGAAATCCAGCCGTCCGGCCGCGACGAAGGGCGCCAGAGCCGGATGGCCGCGCCAGAACGCGATATTGGCCTCGGCGAAATCGGTCATGACATAGCGGAACGGCGTTCCGGCCAGGGGCGAGGCGGCGAGCAGCGCCTCGAACGCCCGCAGGAACAGAAAGGCGAACCGCCCGCCGCCCGCACCGAGTTCGAGGATGGTGACGGGCGCGCCGGCACTCCAGACGACGCCGGTGGTGCGCAGATCGCGCAGATGGCCCAGAACCATCGCGGCATAGCCCTGCGCCAGCGCCGGATTGTTGGTCACGTAGGACGGCACGATGCCGTGGCGCCAGGCGTCGATACCCTGCCGGACGAAGAAGCGGCGTTGCGCCTCCCACAGCAGCGAGCGGGACAGGCGCGTTTCCGGCTCGACCAGGAACGCGGCTTCGCCGGGCGGTTCGCCGGCAGACGGCGACGGGTCATCCGGTGCCGCGTCGGTCATTTTTCCTCGGCGCAGGTGCAGGCCGCGTTGTATTCTTTGTCGTTTTCCGGGCATTTGGCCTTCTGCGGGCCGAGATTGTCGTTGCCCTTTTTGCCGCCCTTGCCGCTGTTGCAGCCCTGGTGCGCCGGCAAGAAATTACTCTCATCATCCTCGATCGCCACGATGTCCTTCTTGAGCACGACTCGCCAATGCCAGCCGCCGGTATGGACGATGTGATCCTCGGTGCTGGTGACGAGGTCGCTCACGGCGTTCTTGTGGTCGATCGATTTGGCGAGCTTGCCGGTCGCCGTCAGATCGATGTCTGCGCCGCAGATGGTGCAGGTGACCGGCGATCCCTGCGTTGCCCACCAGCTTGTTCTTACGCCCGACGAAATGCCGGGCCGAATGCCGTTGTAGATCTCCTCGCCGTTCAGGGTCTTCGGGGCGGGGCCACGAGCCGGAATTCCTCCCCCGCCGGCGGGAGCGGTGGCGGTCGAGGAGCGGGTGACGCGCTCCCTCGCCACGACCGGGGTCGCACCGCTGGCGATCGTCGAGCTGCGAAAACTGTAGGACGAGGCCGGTTGGATGGCTTTGGGACTCCGGCCCGGCCATAGGGTGTGGTCCGGCGGGCGGTGGGCGACGGCTTTCTGGACGACGGCCGGTGGGGCGACGACCGGTCTGCCGAACGGCGAAACGACAGGGCCAGGCAGTCTCGATCCCGCTGCGGCCATGGGCTTTGCCTGGACAATGGCTCGGGCCGGCGCGGCCGGTGCCGGGCCATAGCGGGTGGGTGGCGGCGCGTGTCGGGATCTCGTCATCATTGCCCCTGGCTCACGGCTGGGCGAGCGATGTTCCGAGCCTAACTACCCTAGGGCGCAGCGACAAGAGCGTTTCCGCCGGCCGTGTCCACGCTTTACCCGTGGCGGCTGGCCGCTCATACTCTCAGCCATCATGAGCATTCTCAAGATCGCCCGGATGGGCCATCCCGTTCTGCGTCGCGTGGCCGATCCGGTCGACGATCCGACCGCCTCCGACGTGATCGAACTGGTGCGCGACATGATCGAAACGCTCGAGGATATCGGCGGCGTCGGCCTGGCCGCGCCGCAGGTCCATGTCTCGCGCCGGGTCATCATCTTCAAGGTGCCGCAGGAGCGGACGAGCGATATCGCCGGCGACGGGCCGGAGCCGATGACGGCGCTGATCAACCCGACGCTCGAGCCGGTCGGCGACGCGCTCAATCTGGGCTGGGAGGGCTGCCTGTCGATCCCCGGCCTGCGCGGCGCCGTGCCGCGCTTCACCACGATCCGCTATCGGGGCTTCGCGCTGGACGGCACCTTGATCGACCGGACTGCCGTGGGCTTCCATGCCCGGGTGGTGCAGCACGAGTTCGATCATTTGAACGGCGTGCTCTATCCGGAACGGATGAACGACCTCGCTCTGCTGACGTTCGTCGAGGAGGGCATGAAGCACCCGATCGATCTGGCGGCCTACGCCCGGGGAGAGTTGGAATGACCGCGACCGCCGAATTCACCGCCGACAAGGACCGGCTGCTGGAGGCGACCCTGCCGAACGTGCTGTTCGACGGCTGGTCGCTCGCGGCCTTGAAGGCCGGCGCCCAGGCGATCGATTTGCCGGAAGCCCGCATTGCCGTGCTGTTCCCCGACGGCGGCGGCGAGGCGGCGCTCTGGCTCGACGATTGGGCCGACCGGCAGATGCTGGACGCGCTGGAAGCGATCGATCTGACCCCGCTCAAGGTGCGCGAGCGGGTGGCGACGGCGGTCAAGGCGCGCTTGACGGTGCTGGGTCCCCATCGCGAGGCGGTCCGGCGCGCCATCTCGCTGAAGGCGTCGCCCTGGGGGGCGGCCAAGGCGGCCGAGATCGTCTATCGCACGGTCGACGCGGTCTGGTACGCCGCCGGCGACACGGCCACCGACTTCAATTTCTATACCAAGCGCGGGCTGCTCGCGGCGGCCTACGGGCCGACCGTGCTCTATTGGCTGAACGATACCTCCGAGGGGGCGGCCGAGACGTTCGCCTTCCTCGACCGGCGCCTGGCCGACGTCATGAAGATCCCGAAGCTGACCGACGGCGTGAAACGCGCGGCCCGGCACCTGACCGCCCCCTTCGAGTTCCTGCGCCAGGCCCGCCGCTAGTTGCGTCTCGCCCGGCGCGGCGCCAAGCTCGGCATTCGCGTGGCGCTCGCGGCACTGGCGCTGGCCGGCTGCAGTGTGTTCGACCTGGTCGATACCGTGACGCCGCGCGGCGGTTATTCGGTCGAGCGCGACCAGGCCTATGGCGCCGACGCGCGCCAGCGGCTCGATGTCTATCGGCCGGCCGGGCCCGATGACCCGACCCGCCCGGTCGTGCTGTTCTTCTACGGCGGCAATTGGAAGAACGGCAGCAAGGCCGACTATCGCTTCGTCGGCCAAAGCCTGGCCGCCGCCGGCTACACCACCATCGTGGCGGATTATCGCCTGTATCCCGCCGTGGGTTTTCCGGCCTTCGTCGAGGATGGCGCGCTGGCTGTGGCCTGGACCGCGTCCCATCTGCGGCGCGCCGACGGCTCACCGCGACGCATCGTGCTGATGGGCCATTCGGCCGGCGCCTATATCGCCGGCATGCTCGCGGCGGATCAGCGCTATCTGGGCGCCAACCGGCGCCTGGTCGCGGCGTGGGTCGGCATGGCCGGGCCCTATCAATTCGTGCCCGAGGGCGAAGACGCCCGCATTCTGGCCTCGCCGGACGGCCGCCCCAACATGGCGGCCGAAACTGCCGATGCCGGCACGCCGCCGGCCTTTCTGATCGTTGCCGGCGCGGACGAGATCGTCGGCCAGGTCAATGCCGACGAGATGGAGGCCAAGCTGAAGCGCCTGGGCGTGCCCGTCCTGCGCAAGACCTATCCGGGCGTGCATCATGCCAGGCTGATCGGCGGCCTGGGCACGTCCTTCGGCTTCATCGCGCCGGTCCGGGCCGACGTGCTGGCCTACCTCGATGCGCTGCCGGGAAACTAGAACAGGGACGTGCCGACCGCTTCCATGGTGATCGCCAGCCCGGCCAGCGCCAGGAAGCTGAGCCCCATCAGCACGGTCTCGATCCGCGCGCAGGCCGAGGGCGCGAATGCAATGTGGCGCACCACGACCGGGCGCAGCGCCGGCAGCACGCGAGCCCGCACCAGCTTCCGGGCAGCGCTCTTGCGAGCCGGACGGGCCGTGGCGCGCGGGGCGAAGTTCAGGGCGACATTGGCGTTCATGATCTCTCTCCAGCAAAACTTTGGTGAGATGATCAGGAGCAACCGGCGGGCCAGATGAGGGTTTTGTTATAAATCAGAGACTTGCGGCGGCACGGTGACGCGGGGCCCTGCGACGATCGTTCGGAACCGGACGGAAGATTGTCCGGAATCGGACAGTCAGTGCCGCGGCAGCAACCGCGTCAGATGGCCCATCTTACGGCCCGGGCGGGCCTCGAGCTTGCCGTAGATATGCAGCTTGGTCATCGGTTCGGCCACGGCTTCGCGCCAGCGCTCGATGTCGTTGCCGATCAGGTTCTTCATGACCGCGTCGGAATGGCGCTCGGTCGAGCCCAGCGGCAGGCCGGCGATGGCACGGACCAATTGCTCGAACTGGCTGGTGTAGCAGGCGTCCATGGTCCAATGGCCGGAGTTGTGCGGCCGGGGCGCCAGCTCGTTGACCAGGATCTCGTCGCTCTGGGTCACGAACATCTCGACCGCGAGCACGCCCACGACATCCAGCTTCTCGGCGATATGGCGGGCGATCGCCTCGGCCCGCATGCCCAACTCGGGCGCGATGCGCGCCGGCGCGATGGTCGTGTCCAGGATATGGTTGGCATGCTGGTTCTCGACTGCCGGGTAATTGGCGATCGAGCCGTTGGTGCCGCGCACGACCACGACCGAGATCTCGCAGCGATAGTCGACGAAGGATTCCAGGATGGCGAGCCCGTCGCTGTCGGCGGCGCCGGCGATGGCGGTCCAGGCCTGGACCGGGTTCATGTCCGGCGTGATCATGACCTGACCCTTGCCGTCATAGCCCATGCGCACGGTCTTCAGCACGGCGCGATGGCCCAGGTCGCGGATGGCGCGGCCGAGCGCGTCCGGCCCGGTCACTTCGCGATATTGCGCGGTCGCGACATCGATCGAGCGCAGATAATCCTTCTCGAGCAGGCGGTCCTGGGCGATGCGCAGCACGCCCAGCCCCGGCCGCACCGGTGCCAGCGGCAGGATCGCGTCGAGCGTGGCCAGCGGAATATTCTCGGTCTCGTAGGTCACGACATCGACCGAGGCGGCGAAGCGGGCGAGCGCGTCGGCATCGTCCAGCGCCGCCACGGTGACATAGGGCGTCACCTGCGCGCCGGGGCTGTCGGCCTCGGTCGAGAAGATATGGGTGGTGAAGCCGAGACGAGCGGCCGCCTGGGCGGTCATCCGGCCGAGTTGGCCGCCGCCGAGAATGCCGATGGTTGCGCCGGGAGCCAGCATCGAGGGCCCTGTTCCTGTCGTCTAAAAGGTTTTACCGGTCAGTCGCGCGGTTCGTCCGCCACCGCCTCGGTCTGGCGCTGGCGCCAGTGGTCGAGGGCTTCGGCGAGGACCGCGTCGTGCAGCGCCAGGATCGATCCGGCGAGGAGGGCGGCATTGATCGCCCCGGCCTTGCCGATCGCCAAGGTGCCGACCGGAATTCCCCCAGGCATCTGCACGATCGACAACAGACTGTCCATGCCTTTCAACGCATGGCTCTCCACCGGCACGCCCAGCACCGGTAGCGGCGTCATGGCGGCGGCCATGCCGGGCAGATGGGCGGCCCCGCCGGCGCCGGCGATGATGACCTGAAGTCCGCGGCCCTTGGCGCCCTTGGCATAGGCCACCAGCCGGTCGGGCGTGCGATGGGCCGACACGATGCGCGTCTCGAACCGGATACCGAGCGCCGTCAGCGTTTCGGCGGCGTGGCGCATGGTCTCCCAGTCGGACTGGCTGCCCATGATGACGCCGACTTGCGCCCGGGATGTGGTCATCGGCGCAAACTTCCTGTTGTTTAAGCACTTCTTGACGAGGCGGCCATTATATTGGCGGAAAGCATTTGGGCAAGCGCACCGGATCGTGCATTCTACGCATCGTTTCGGGGTCGAGCGACGAGCCCCGCCGACGCGAGACGGATAAGGCGTGACCAGGAATGGGTCGAGGACATTTCGTTGAAGATCGCCGACCGTAAGCCGGGCAGGCGCGCCAGGGTGCCGAACGGGCTGCTGACAAGCGGCAATCCCGTTCTGGCGCTGCAGGAACTGCTGTCCCGGGCGGGCATGGGCGACGGTCAGGTGCCGGATCCGCTCAAGGATACGCTGGCACACCTGCTGGGCGAAGTCGGCCGGCTGAAGCGCGAACTCGACCGGGCCAAGGCGCGCGCGGCCCATCTGGAAAAACTCGCCGACGAAGACGCCTTGATGCCGGTCGCCAATCGCCGTGCCTTCATGCGCGAGCTGTCGCGTCTGGTGGCGCTGGCCCAGCGCTACGGCACCGCCTCCTCGGTGCTCTATATCGACCTCAACGGCATGAAGACGATCAACGATCGCTGGGGCCATAACGCCGGCGACGCGGCGCTGCTGCATATCGCACGCACGTTGCTCGACAATGTCCGCCACGCCGACGTGGTCGCCCGGCTGGGCGGCGACGAATTCGGCGTGCTGCTGGTCAAGACCGGCCAGGAAGCCGCCGAGGAAAAGGCCGCGGCCCTGTCGGACGCGATCGAGACGACCCCGCTGATCTGGAACGGCCTCACCATCCATCTGTCGGCCGCGACCGGCGCCTATTGCTTCCAGGGCAGCGAAGGCGTCGCGGCCGCGCTCGAAGCCGCCGACCGGGCGATGTACCGCGCCAAGCAATTGCGCAAGGCCGCCGAACAGGCCGCGGTCGGCTGATCCCGACGCTATAGGGTGAGATCGCCGAAGTCGTGGGTGTAGGCTCCGGCCTCGAACCGATCGAAGCTCTGGCGCCGGATCTCGCCCGGCCAGAGATAATCGACGCGGCCCTCGGCCGGCCGGTAGACCGCGGTATAGACGGTCGCGGAATCGGCCCGGCGGGAATAGAGCGGCTGCTGCAGGAAGCGGGCAGTCAGGTCGGCGAGCGTCAGGGCCGGATCGTCCAGCGCCGCCAGCAGGGCCTGACGACGCCGGACAGAGTTCGCCAGCGGCTTCGAGAGTGGCCCGGGCGGCAGTTCCTGATGATTGGTGCAGACCGTGTCGCGCGACACCGCTGCCGCTCGCCCGGGGCCGAGGAACAGCGTGGCATAGGCACCCGACCGGTCGAGCAAGGTCACGTTCTGCGACAGGGCCAGGGGAATCCCGCGCAGGGCCTCGATCGCTTCTTCGACCCGATCGCAGGTCTCCAGCACATAGCGCAGCATCAGCAGGATCGAGAAGCCCCGGCCCTGGGCCGGGCTGCCGCCGTAGGTCATGCTCGCGACCAGGCCGGCCTCGTTCATCCCGTCCTGGCAGCCGCCCCAGGGCCGCTGCGCCTTGGCGATCACCCGGCGCCCGGACCAGCGGGTCAGCTCGAAGCGATCGGACACGATGCCGGGTGGGAAATCATAGTTGCGCACCAGCGCCGGGCCCTCGGCGCCGAGCCAGACCGCCTGGCTGCAGCCGTGCCGGATCGGCGCCGGCCGGTAGTGGCTGATGATGCGGTGCGCCATCTCGTCATCGCCGGCCAGCGCGCAGGCCCGGTCGTATGGCGCCAGCAGTTCGGGCATGTGGCGCGCCAGGGCCGCGCGGCACTCGGCGGCGCTGGGCGGATCCTCCAGCCCCTGGCCGCGGTACCATTGCTCGGCCTCGGCCCGGCCGGCGGCGAAGCGCGCGGCCCAGGCGGCGTCCGGCCGATCCTCGCGTTCGAAGAGGAAACGCTTGTGCATGGGGCCATCTTAGAGGCCCGCACGGGATTGTCGAGATCGGGTGGCACGATTCCCGACTTCGGCGGACATCGACCGCTCAGCTCTCCCGCACCGCCGCCAGCGCCAGTCTCGCCAAGGCCGGCAGCGATTTCGAGCCGGTCTTCTTCATGATCGAGGCGCGATGGTTCTCGACCGTGCGCTGGCTGACGCCCAGGTCGGCGGCGATGTTCTTGCTCGGGTGACCGGCCAGGACCATGTCCATGATCTGGCGCTGGCGCGGCGTCAGGTCGGCGACCTGGCTGGCGGCGGTCTCCTGCCAGGCCGATGCCTTGCCGGCATCGCGCGCCTGCTCCAGCGCACGGCCGACGCAGGCGATCAGGTCGGCGCGGCTGATCGGCTTTTCAATGAAATCCGAGGCGCCCGCCTTCATGGCCTCGACCGCCATCGGCACGTCGCTGTTGCCGGTGATCATGATCGAGGGCAGCCGATGGCCGGCCTCGTTCAGCCGGCGCAGCAGGTCGAGCCCACTCATGCCCGGCAGCGTGGCATCGATCAGCAGGCACCCCGCGCGGCCGGGGCGGTAGGCCTCGAGAAACGCCTCGCCGCTGGCGAATGTCTCGACCAGATGCCCGTCTTCCTCCAGCACCTCGCGCACGGCGCCCCTGAGCACGATATCGTCGTCGATGACGAAGATGACCGGCGCGTCGCCGGCGGTCTCGGCCCGGACCGCCGGGGGCATCGATTGCGGCAGCAGGCGCTGGATGATCTGCGACAGCTCGCGCAGCTTCATCGGCTTGTTGAGCTGGACGCAGCCCTGGCGGGCGATCTCGCGCAGGGTCTCGTTCGAAATGTCGCCGGTCAGCACGATGGCGGGGACGGGGTGACCCAGCAACTCGCGCAGTTTGGCGATCAGATGCAGCCCGTCCATCCCGCCCGGCAGATTATAGTCCGACAGGACGAGGTCGGGCCTGATGCGCCGGTGCGCGATCAGGTCCAGCGCCGCGAAGCCATCCGGCGCCGTCGCCGTGGTATGCCCCTCGTCGGTCAGGAAGATGTCGAGCAGCTCGCGCACTTCCGGATCGTCCTCGATGACCAGGATCGCCCCGCTGCGCGCGGTCTCGCCGGCACTCTGGTCGGGGGCGAGCGGCGCGCGTTCCGGCCTGGGCTGTGCCGCAGGCAGCGTCACATCCATCGAGAAGACCGAGCCCTTGCCCGGGGTCGAGCGCACATGGACGCGATGGCCCAGCAGCGCCCCCAGGCGCTGAACGATCGACAGGCCCAGGCCCAGGCCGCGGCTGCGCTCGCGCGCCGGATTGTCGAGCTGGTGATATTCCTCGAAGATCGCCTGCAGCGCGTCGTCGGGGATGCCGACGCCGGTGTCCCAGATCTCGATGCTGACGCGGTCGCGATGCCGCCGGCAGCCGAGCAATACCTTGCCGGTCTTGGTGTATTTGAGCGCGTTCGCCAGCAGATTGCGGATCATCTGCTCCAGCAGATGCGGATCGGTCTCGATCGACAGGCCGCAGGTCACCACCCGCAGATCCAGCCGCTTCGCCTGGGCCGGATAGGCGAATTCGTCGCGCAGCCGCTCGAAGATCTCGCCGACCCGGAACAGACTCTTCTCGGCGCGGACCGTGCCGGCCTCGATCTTGTTGATGTCGAGCAGCGCGTTCAGCATGCCCGACATGGCGCCCAGCGTTTCGTCGAAGCGCTGGATCAGTTCCTGCGGCCGGGCCCCGGCCACGGCCTTGGCCAGCAGCCCCTGCAGCAGCGACAGGGTCTGCAGCGGTTGGCGCAGATCGTGGCTGGCGGCGGCGAGGAAGCGCGATTTGGCCGCATTGGCCTGCTCCGCCTCCTGCTTCGCGGCCTCGAGCGCCTTGGCGGTCTGCTTGCGTTCGGTCACGTCGGTGAAAGTGATGACGACGCCTTCCACTCCGGTGTCCTGGGCGCGGTAGGGCAGGACCCGGCGCAGGAACCAGACGCCGCTCTGCGTCTCGATCTCGCGCTCGATCGGGGCCAGACTATGGAGCACCTGGCGCACGTCGCCCGGCAGTTCGCTGTCGGACGCGAGCGAGCGCAGATCGGCCAGCGGCCGGCCGATGTCGCTGGGGATGACGTTGAACAGCGCTTTCGTCGCGGGGGTGAAGAACCGGATATTGAGGTCGGTATCGAGGAACAGGGTCGCGACATCGGTGCTGTAGAGCACGTTCTGCAGATCGTTCGAGGTCGTGCGCTGCCGCTCCAGGGTTTCCTGCAACTGGCTGTTGAGCGCGGTCAGCTCCTCGTTCAGCGACTGCAGCTCTTCCTTGGAGGTCAGCAATTCCTCGTTGGTCGATTGATACTCCTCGTTGACCGACAAGGCCTCTTCATTGGCGGCGGTATGTTCCTCGCTCGACAGCTCCAGGTTCTGGATCGCCATGCGCAGCTCGGCCCGGGTCGATTCCAGCTCGTGTTCCAGTTCGGCCACGCGCGAGGCCTCCTGCGGCGAGGTCGGACTCGGGCCGCGCTCCGGCTTCGGCAGATCGATGAAGCAGATCAGCAGCAGCTTCTCGCCATCGTAGGAGACCGGCTTGACCTCGATGCGGAAACCTAGGGCCGTCCCACGGTGATCGGTCCGACCGCCCGCGACCGTGACGAGAATATCCTCCCGGTCGGCCTGTTGAATCGCCAGGCGCAGCTTCGTTCGCGTGCCCGGCCGCGCCATGGCCAGCAGATCGTGGCTCGGCTGTCCCGGCGCCATGCGCAGATAGCGGTCGGTCGGTCCGAGCGAAAACAGGCACTCGTGCTTCTGGTTGATCAGGACGGCGGCAGGCGCGTAGCTGTCCATCACCAGCCGCCGGCAGAGTTCGGCCAGCGCCATCTGACGCGACGGCCCCGGACCGGCCCCGGGCCGGGTCGGAATGCGGACGACTTCGCCGCCGCTCACGGAAAAACCCAGATCGCCGGTCCGGCTGCGCCCGACCTGGCGATAAAGCCGCGCCGGCTTCGACACCACCGTGAACCGGCCCTGATCGGCGCCGACCGTCTCGGCCGCGCCCAGCAGCAGCAGCCCGCCCTCGCGCAGCGCGAAATGGAACAGCGCGATGACCTTGGCCTGGGCCTCGGCCCGGAGATAGATCAGCAGGTTGCGGCAGGATACCAGATCGAGGCGGGCGAACGGCGGATCGGCCAGCACGTCCTGGATCGTGAACACGACCAGGGCCCGCAGTTCCGGCCGGACCCGGTAATTGTGGCCTTCCTTGACGAAGAAGCGCTCGAGCCGCTCCGGCGAGACATCCGCCTCGATCGTCTCGGGATACAGCCCGTCCCGCGCGGTGGCGACCGCGTCCGGATCGACGTCGGAGGCGAAGATCTGCAACTTGGTGTTCCGCTTGGCCGCGGTCAGTTGCTCGCGCAGCAGCATGGCCAGCGAATAGGTCTCCTCGCCGGTGCTGCAGCCGGCGATCCAGACCCGCAGGGACTGGTCCGCGGGGTGGCGCTGGATCAGGTCCGGAATGGTGGTCGTCGCCAGCAAGTCGAACACGGCCGGGTCGCGGAAGAAGCTGGTGACGTTGATCAGCAGGTCCTTGGCCAGCAGGTCGAGTTTGACCGCATTGCCGCGGAGCACATCCAGATAAGCGTCCATCCGGCCGGGCTCGATCGCGGCCATCGCCATGCGCCGTTCGATCCGGCGCAGCAGCGTGCCGGTCTTGTACAGGGTAAAATCATGGGCGGTCTTGGTGCGCAGCAAGTCGATGATCTCGGGCAGCAGGCTCGGTGCCACAGGCCGCCCGTCTGACGCGGTCTGGCCGGCATATTCGATCAGCGCGGCCGGCATCGCGCTCACGCGCAGCACGCGATCGACGGCGCCGGTCTTGATCGCGGCCTTCGGCATGCCGTCATAGTCGGCCTCGTCCGGGTCCTGGGCAATGACGAAGCCGCCCTGTTCCTTGAGCACGGCCAGACCCAGGCTGCCGTCGGCGCCGGTGCCGGACAGCACGATGCCGGCGGCGCGCGGCCCAAATTCCTCGGCCATCGACCGCAGCAGGAAGTCGAATGGCAGCCGCGCGCCATGGCGCGCCTCGGGCACGGACAGGTGGAGCACGCCGCCGGCGACCGAAAGGTAGCATCCGGGCGGAATGACATAGAGATGGCCGGGTTCGATCGGCATGCCGTCCGCCGCCTCGCGCACGGTCAGCGTCGTGTGGCCGGCCAGCAGATCGACCAGCATGCTTTCGTGGGTCGGATCGAGATGCTGGACCAAGATGAAGGCCATGGTACCGCTGTCGGGCATGGCGGCCAGCAGCTTGCTGCAGGCTTCCAGGCCGCCGGCCGACGCCCCGATGCCGACGACCGCGAAAGCGGCCTCGGTTCGCGGCTTGGCCGCGGTCATCTGGGGTGGTCGGCTTTGCGGCATTTCGACCTGCTCTTGAAGATTATCGATCTGGCGGCAGGCTTAATTTTGTAATGTCACGATTTATAATCGCCAGATGGCAGCAGCATACGCCCTATGAGTCGAATAATCGATTTAATTATTATTTTGTAGTTGTTGAGGAATCTAAGAATATTTTTGAAATATAGACAAAGTAACGTTGCTATTTGCAGAAATTTATTTGATAATTTTAAGCAGCAATCGGGTGATTTTGTAGTGACATGGAGCCGAAAACTGCCAGCGCCGCCGATTTTCGGGTCTTGGCGACAGCATCGTCGGATCTGCTCGTAAATTTATGCTGCGTCGAAAACGATATTTCGAAAATCGTTCCATCAAATTTTTAATCTGAGTAGATGCCGCAATACAGTTTCTTTGAATTTAAGTATTTTCCGAGGCTGATTGGCAGTGATGTCGTTCCCCATATCGATATCAGTTCAGCGCGCAGGCTTTGATGAAAAGCCAAAGCTGATCATCAAGTCTGGGAGCAAAAAAATGTTTAAAATGACCGTAATCAAAGCATTGCCCCTTACCCTCGTCCTGTTGGCCGGCTGTAGCTCCGGAACGCCGGCCGATCCGGTGTCGTCTCAGACGCCCGGCTTCGTCGCCCTCGAGAATGGCCAGAACGGGACCGCGACGAAGGATCTCCGCGCCGACAATGCGAACACGCCGCACAGCGCCTATGACGAGTTGGATCTGGGCCTGGCCTACCAGCGCCAGGGCCGGATGGATCTGGCCGAGCCGCTGTACCGGCGGGCGATGGCCGACGGGCATGATGTCCATCCGAGCGTGACCACGACCCAATGGTCCAAGGACATGACGGTCGAGCAGATCGCCTGCGAGAATCTGATCATCGGCCTGCCGCCGGCAGCCCCGGGATCGACGTCGCCGTGCCAAACCACCGTGGCGATCGCCGTGGTGACGCCGGGGCCGGTGACGACTTCCTCGCATGAGGTCGCGTACAACACTTACTTCGATTTCGACAAATCGACCCTGACCGACGCCGGTCGCGCGCAGATCGCGTCCGCCGCCCGGGAGGAATCGGACCATCCGACCCGCCGCATCACCGTGATCGGCAAAGCGTCGAACGTCGGAAGCGACAGCTACAACATGGCGCTGTCCCAACGCCGGGCCGATACCGTGCGCGACGCGATGATCGCGGCCGGCGTGCCGGCGACCAAGATCGACGTCACCTGGGACGGCGATCGTGCGCTGCCGGTGGCCGAAACCGCCGGTACCGAACAGCCGCTGAACCGGGTGGTTCAAAGCAAGGTCCAGTAGCCCTGACGACACCGCCGCCCCCCGGCCGGCAAAGCGGCCGGGGGGCGGCAGCCATTTTATCAATGGAACATGAGGTATCCGATGAGAGCGCTCCGCATTCTGGTGGCCGAGGACGATGCGATGATCGGCCTGCTGCTCGCCGACGTGCTGGACGGCATGGGGCACGCCTGCACCATCTCCGCGACCGAGGAGGAAACGGTCGAGGCCGCCCATCGCTATCACCCGGACCTGATGATCATCGATGCCCAGTTGGGCGAGGGCAGCGGCATCGACGCCGTCCGGGAAATCACCCGGGACGGCGCCGTGCCGCATCTGTTCGTCAGCGGCAATGCGCCCCGCGTGCTGATGCTGCAGCCCGGCGCGCTCGTGCTGCAGAAGCCGTTTCGCGAAGCGGACCTGGCGCAGGCGATGAATCGAGCGCTGCGCACGCCGGCCCGCGGCTGGCGGAACTAGCCGGCGGTCACGTCGATCAGCTGCTGGCCGTCCAGCACCGCCACGGCCTTGGCATGGTCCAGATCGCCTTCCCAGGCCGCGATCACGACGGTCGCCACGCAATTGCCGACCAGATTGCCGGCGGCGCGCGCCATGCCGATGAACCAGTCGACCGACAGCACCAGGACCAGCCCGATCGCCGGGATCGACGGCACCGCGTTCAAGGTCGCCGCCAGGATGACGATGGCCGAACCCGGCACGCCATGGGCGCCCTTCGAGGTCAGCAGCGAAATGCCCAGCACCAGCAGTAGATCGCCCAGCGACAGCGGCGTGTTCGTCGCCTGGGCGATGAACACCACGGCCAGGGTCAGATAGATCGAGAAGGCGTCGAGGTTGAAGGAATAGCCGGTCGGCACGACCAGGCCCACGACCGATTTCTTGACCCCCAGATATTCCAGCTTGCGCATGATCTGCGGCAACACCGCGTCGGATGACGCGGTCGCCAGCACGATGGTCAGATCCTCGCGCAGATAGGCCAGGAACTTCAGGATGCTGAGCCCGGCCAGCCGCATGACGATGCCCAGCACGACGACCACGAAGAGCGCGATCGAGGCATAGAACAGCACGACGAGCGAGACCAGCTGCTGCAGCGAGCCGACGCCGTACTTGCCGACGGTATAGGCGACCGCGCCCAGCACGCCCAGCGGCGCCACGCGCACGATCAGGCCCATGGCCTTGAACAGCACGGTCGCGATCGCATCGATGAAGGAGGTGACTTTCTCGCCCTTCTCGCCGCCGACCAGCGCCAGGCTGATGCCGAAGATGATGGCGAAGAACAGCACCTGCAGCACGTCGTTGCGCGCGAGCGAGTCGATCGAGGTGGTGGGAATGACGTTCAGGATGAAGCTGCCGATGCCGGCGCCCTGCAGCTTGTGGGCATTGTCGGCGTAGGTCGCCATCGCCCCGCCGTCGAGCTTGGCCGGATCGATGTTCATGCCCTTGCCCGGCCCGAACAGGAAGGCCAGCAGGATGCCCATCGCCAACGCGATCGTCGTCATCAGCTCGAAATAGACCAGTGCCTTGACGCCGACCCGGCCGACCTTCTTCAGGTCGCCCGCACCGGCGATGCCATGGACCACGACGCAGAACACGATCGGCGCCACGATCATCGAGATCAGCTTCAGAAATCCGTCGCTCAGCAGCTTCAGGCCGATGGCGAACTCGGGCGTGGCCATGCCGAGCACGATGCCCAGCAGCAGGGCCACCAGGACCTGAACGAACAAGGATTTGTACAAGGGTGCCGACTTTTTCAGCATCGGGCTCACGGCATCGGCTGTCATCGCGGCTCTCCTCGCACATGGTGGGCGGTTGAGAGGATGATCAGCAATGCTCGTGCCAGCGGCGGCACTCTCCCGGAGTCAGATCCGCGTCGCCAGCCAGATCGCCAGGCGCGAGCCGGCCTTGATTACGGCCGACAGCGCCTCGTAGCCGGGTGCCGCTTCGGCGCCATGGGCCAGGCCCGTGTCGCGATGCTCGCGCTCGTCGGCCTGGAATTTCTCGATCACGGCTTTCAGTTCGGGCTCGCGGTCGCCCAGCGCGTCGACCTGGTCCTGGTAATGCGCGTCGATCACCTCCTCGACCGCGACGGTGCAGGCCATCGCCGCGCGCTCGCCCATCAGCGCGGTCGCCGCCCCCAGCGCGTAGCCGGCCAGGTCCCAGAACGGTCCCAGCAGGGTCGGGCGCACCCGGCGCTCGACCAGCATCCGGTCGAAGGCGGCGCGGTGCTCGCGCTCCTGCGCCGCCATATGGCGGATGGTCTCGCCGACCGGGCGCTTGCCCAGAATTGCCAGCTGGCCCTCGTAGATCCGCGCGGCGCCATGCTCGCCGGCATGATCGACCCGGACCATGCGCTTCACCTGCTCGGCCGGGACCGGATCGCCCGGCAGCCAGCGCTTGATCGAGGGCTTGGCGCTCATGCGGCATAGCCTTCGAGCCGGCGACGGCGGCCGCGCGCGTTCCAGGCCGCGCCGATCATGGCCAGGCACAAGAGCGCGTCCCAGCCGGCGAGCGAGATGCCGAACAGGCTCCATTGGATATCGTCGCAACGCACGGTCGGCCCCGCCATGATCTCGGCGGTCAGTTCCTCGATCGTCTTGGCATGATGGCTGCCGCTGACCGTGCAGGCGTCGGGGCCGGCGATCCATTTCTGCTCGACGCCGACGTGATAGGCTGCCAGGCAGAAGCCGCCGAGGAACAGCAGGCCGAACAGGGCGGGCGCATAGCGCTGGACCTCGGGCCGCCTCAGGCCGAGGAACCCGGCCGAGATCACGACCGCCGCATACCAGGGCCAACGCTCGGCCAGGCACAGCTCGCACGGATACAGTTTGACGACGAGCTGGAAGTACCAGGCCCCGGCAAGCACGAGGACCGAGGTGACGAGCACGATCAAAGGGAGGGACGGGATGCGCATGGGCCGAAAGGCTCCGTCAGCTGCCGAAATGGACGAACTTTACCAGGAACACGCCGCCGATCAGCAGCACGGCCGACACGGTGGTAACGAGCATCAGGCGCTTTTCGATGAAGAGGCGCGCCGGCTCGCCGACGAAATATAGGATGGCCGCGACCAGGAAAAAGCGGATGCTGCGCGATACCAGGCAGGCCATCGTGAACAGACCCAGATTGAACTGGGCGAGGCCGCTGGCGATCGTCACCAGCTTGAACGGGATCGGTGTCATGCCCTTCAGCACGATGATCTCGACGCCGTATCGCAGGAATTTTTCCCTCAGCGCCTCGAACGTATCCATCGCGCCGTAGAAGCGCAGGATCTGCTCGCCGACACTGGCGAACAGGTAATAGCCGATGGCGTAGCCGAGATAGGCGCCCAGGACCGAGCTGACGGTCGCGACCGTGGCGTACCAGAAGGCGCGGCGCCGGTTGGCCAGGCACATCGGGATCATCAGCACATCGGGCGGCAGCGGGAAGAACGAGCTTTCGGCGAAGGAGATCCCGGCCATGACCCAGGTCGCATTCTTTTTGCCGGCCTGGAGCAGCAGCCAGTCGTAGAACCGTCGAAGCATGCCAATCCTTCTGCCTGGTCGTCATCGCCCGCGGGAGGGCGAGGCCGCCGGCATCTAACAGGCTCGCGAACCCGGACGCAACCGCGCGCGCGTCGCAGGGCGGCCCCACCGATTTTTGCCATCGCCAAACCGGGGCGGGCTCGGCTATAAGCCTGCTCCCCGGATGCAGGATGTTTTTGACAGGCCGCGTCTCCGGGCGGTAAAGACGAGACCGCGACGGGCTTCCCCTGGGGAACCGACCGTCGCCTCGGATGCGGGCGTGGTGGAACTGGTAGACGCGCCGGACTCAAAATCCGGTTCCGAGAGGAGTGTCGGTTCGATTCCGACCGCCCGCACCAATTTTTCAAAATGGCTCAGGTCTCGGCCACCGGTTCAAAACTGCCGGCCGAAATCCATGCGTTCGTGCATCAGCTTGAGCACGGGGCGATAGGGCGTAGCTGATCGAGCCGATGAACCGGCAGCCCTCTTACGAGCGATGAACGCGTCGAAACCGAACGGGGCGGCTTTCACAGCAAGCATCCGCCTCGCCTCGGGTTTCCACCGTGCCGCTTGCGTCCGGCTGGTCATGGAAACCAACATCAAATGATGCTATATTTCGTGCATCGGATGGGGGGTGCGATGCGCACGACAGTTTCGCTGGATGACGACTTGGTCGCGAGAGCGCAGGCTGTCACGGGCCTGATGGAAAGGCCGGCGCTCATCCGCGAAGCGCTGAAGGCGCTGATCGAGCGGGAGAGCGCGAAGCGCCTCGCCCGGCTGGGCGGCAGTGAACCCGTCATCGAAGCCGCTCCCCGGCGCCGTCCCGAACCGGCATGATCCTGGTCGATAGCTCGGTCTGGATCGATCATCTTCGGGGTCGCGAGGCGGCTCTGGTGGGTTTGCTCGAGGCCGGACAGGTGTTGGCGCATCCCTTCGTAATCGGCGAGTTGGCCTTGGGCGGTTTGCGGCAGCGGGATCTTATTCTTGGCGCGTTGCGGGATCTGCCGCAGGCCGTCGTTGCCGGCGACGACGAGGTGTTTCGCTTCATCGAGCAGCAATCGCTCTTCGGTCTGGGGATCGGTTATGTCGATGCCCATTTGCTCGCTGCCGTTCGATTGACGCCAGGTGCGTCGCTTTGGACACGGGACAAGCGTCTGCGCACCGTCGCCGGGCGCTTGTCCCTTGCTGTCCCTGAGGGTGTCAAAGACCAAAGCTGAACCGTGCCCTGTGCACGCCAAGAAGGTCCGCCGCGTATCATCCCTGAAGAAACGTCGAAACATCAGGAGCCTGGGATGCGCGCGACCGTGATTGCAGCCGCACTTTTCATCGGGTTCACCGGCCAAGCCCTGGCCGATTCGATCTATCCCGGCGCGTCCTGGGAGAGTATTCCGCCGGCGGAGCTGACCGACGCCTGCCGGGCCCAGTTGGCCCAGACCCGGACGCTGATCGAGCAGGGCGCCACGACGGCGCTGGTGGCCGTGCAGGACGGCCGCATCCTGTTCGACTATGGCCCGACCGAGCGGACCAGCATCATCGCGTCGGCGCGCAAGAGCATCCTCGCCATGATGTACGGCAAGTATGTCGCCGACGGCACGATCGCGCTGGACCGCACGATCGGCGATCTGGGCATGGACGATCTCGGCGGGCTGCTGCCGATCGAGCGGACGGCGACGGTGCGCGACTTGCTGACCACCCGCTCGGCCGTCTATCACCCGGCGTCGAACGACGGTGACGACCTGAAATTCGCGCCACCGCGCGGCTCGCAGCCGCCGGGCAGTTATTTCCTCTATAACAACTGGGGCTTCAACGCGGCCGGCGCCGCGTTCGAGATCATGACGGGCCAGGATCTCTATCGTGCCTTCGAGCGCGACATCGGCAAGCCGCTGCAACTCGAGGACTATCGCGCCTCGGCCCATCGGCGCGACACCCATGGCGACGTGACCCGCTCGCGCTACCGGCCCTATCACTTCGTGCTGTCGACGCGCGACATGGCGCGGATCGGCTATCTGATGCTGCGCCAGGGCAATTGGCGCGGCCAGCAACTGGTCCCGGCCGACTGGGTCGCCCGGATGATCACGCCCTCGACCCGGTCGGTCGACATGCATCCGCCCAAGACGGCGGCCTATCACCTGGACTACGGCTATCTCTGGTGGCTGCTGGACGAGCCCGAGGACTCGCCGCTGGCCGGCGCCTATACCGCCTGGGGCTTGCTCGGCCAGTTCATTATGGTCGTGCCGAAGCGCCATCTGGTCATCGCGCACAAGCATGTCGGCCCGGCCGATGCCGATTGGTCGCGGCCCGGCCTGCCACGCGTCGGCGAGCGGGCGTTCATGGCCATCGCGCGATCCCTGGCGACGGCGCCCTGTCTCCAGCTTGACAGTCGCCTGCCCGACCTGATATTTAACCAATAGGTAAATAACAAGCCGATCGGGGGAGTTTCGCGATGAAAATCAATCCTTACCTGATGTTCGACGGCTGCTGCGAAGCGGCGTTCACATTCTATGCGGACTGCTTCGGCACCACGATCAATGCCATGTTGCCCAACCGCGGCTCGCCGGTGGCCAACGAGACGCCGGCCGATTGGCTCGACAAGATCCTGCATGCCAACATGATGGTCGGCGATGTGAGTCTGATGGGCTCGGACGCGCCGCCGGGCCGCTATGAGAAGCCGCAGGGCATCGTGGTCGCGATCGGCGTCGCCGAGCCGGCCGAGGCCGAGCGCGTGTTCGCGGCGCTCGCCCGGGGCGGCACGGTGACGATGCCGATCGCCCAGACGTTCTGGGCGTTGCGCTTCGGCATGCTGGTCGACCAGTTCGGCATTCCCTGGATGGTCAATTGCGATCAGCCGGCCTGAGCACAATCGAGGCAAGCCAATCTGGGTTTGGCCGGCGCGCGCCGATCCTCTATAGGATGCCTATCTTCGGCCGCTCGCGAAACTCCGCCTCATGAAACTTGCCATCGTCGACCACGCGCTCGTCGACCTGAACGGCCATCATTACGAATATGACGGTGCGCTGGCCGCGGCCGGCCGCGCTCGCGGCGTGGCGGTCACCGTGCTGTCCAACCGTGCCTATGGCGGGCCGACCGACGAATACGAGATCCTGCCCTGGTTCGGCCAGGGCTATTACGATCTGACCTCGGGCGGCTTTGCCCGGCGCCTGGCCTATCGCGCCCTGTCGGCCCTGCCGGCCTGGCTGGCCCGCCGGCTGCAGGACGGCATGCGCTTGCTGTGGAACCAGCGTCATCGCCGGCGCAGCACCGCGGACGATAGTTTCGGCCGCGATTTCCTGGCGGCGTGCGCGCGGCTGGATCTGGAGCCCGACGATCACGCACTGATCCATACCATCGGGGTCGACGAGCTCGACGCGCTGGCCGGGATTCTGACGCGGACCGATCGCGTCTGGCCCTGGATCCATCTGCAGCTGGTGCGCCGGATCGAGGAGTTCGGCGCCGGCCGCCCGCTCCAGCGCCGGCCGGCCGCCGTGATGGCCCGGCTTCTGTCGGGTCCGGCCGCGGGGCGCATCCGGCTCTATAGCGACACGGCCGAGTTGGCCCAAGCCTATGGCGCCCTGACCGGCCGGCCGGTCGGCGTGCTGCCGATCGCGTTCCGCCACGATCTGATCCAGGCCGCCGTGGCCGCCGCCCCGGCCAGAGATCCGGCCGCGCCGATCACCATCGGCTATCTGGGCAATGCGCGGTTGGAAAAGGGCTTCCAGCATCTGCCCGACCTGATCGAGCAGCTGACCGGCCGGTTCGGCTGGGCCGGCAAGGTCCGCTTCCATATTCAATCGCCGTTCAACATCCCGGACGGCGAACCCGGTATCGGCATCGCGCGCACCCGGCTCGCCGCCTTTCCGGCCGATCTGGTGCTGCTGGAAGACCGGGTGCTGACGACCGAGCAATATTATCGGATGCTGGCCGGGATCGACGTGCTGGTGCTGCCGTACGATGGCGCGCGCTATGATATCCGCTCGTCGGGCATCCTGGTGCAGGCGCGCGTCGCCGGCACGCCCATCGTGGCGCCGGAGGGGTCCTGGATCGCACGCCAGGCGCCGGCACCGGCGGGCGAGGCGTTTCACGGGCCGGGCGATCTGGCGGCGGCCCTGGATCGGCTGCTGCGCCGCTATGGCGAGGCGCGGACTGCCGCCGCCGCCGACGCGTTGGTCTGGCGGGCCGAGCAATCGCCGGCGTGCTACCTGGACCGGCTGCTGACAGGAACGGAGACGGCATGATGGGCGATGGGCGCGGACTGATTCTCGACCGGGACGGCGTGATCAACGTCGATATCAATTTTCTGCACCGGATCGAGGACGTCGTGTTCGTCGATGGCATCCTGGAACTGGTCCGTGCCGCCAAGGCTGCCGGCTATGTGGTCGTGGTCGCGACCAACCAGTCCGGCATCGGCCGCGGCATGTACAGCGAGGCGCAGTTCCACACGCTGATGGACTGGATCGGCGCACAGTTCGCGGCCCATGGCGGTGCCATCGACAAGGTCTATTTCTGTCCGCACCACCCGACCCACGCTGTGGGCGATTATCGGCGCGATTGCGACTGCCGCAAGCCCAAGCCGGGCATGTTCCTGCAGGCGATCGCCGAGTTCGGGCTCGATCCGGCGCAATGCTGGACCATCGGCGACAATTGGCGCGACGTCGATGCCGGGGCGAATGCCGGTGTCGCCAACCGTGTGCTGATCGATCCGACCGGTACGCCGCTGCATCAGGAACGTGGCCATTGGGTCGCCCCCAGCATGGCCGAGATTCAGCGGATGATGGGTCTGTGACACGGGCGCTGCTGTGGCAATGGCAGCGCCGGGGCGGTGGGCCGAAATATACGCTTGAACTGGCGCGGGCGCTGGCGGCGCGCGGGCGGATCGAGCTGGCGCTGTCGGTCTCGCGCCAGGCCGAGATCATCGCGGACTACCAGGCGCTCGGCCTGTCCTTGCAGGAAATCGATACCTATCGCGGCGGTCGGGAATTCATCACCGCGACCTTGCGCCTGCCGGCGGTCCGTGCGGCGTTCCGCGATTATCTGAAGCAGCAGCGGATCGAGGTCGTGGTCGCGACCATGTCGCACCTGTGGAACCCGATCATAGTCGATCTTGTCGCGCGGGCCGGCGCCAGGCTCGTGACGGTCGTCCATGACGCGGCGGCCCATCCGGGCGACGATCATCCGCTGCGCCAGCGCATGATCGCGCGCGAACTCCGCGCCAGCGACCGGGTCGTGACCCTGTCCGATCATGTGGCGGCCGGCGTGCGGGCGAACTTCGGCTATCCGGCCGATCGGATGGTGGTGATTCCCCATGGGATTTTTCGTTTCGATGCCGGACCGGTTCCCTTCCGCCAAGGACCCGTCGATCGACCGTTCCGATTTCTGTTCTTCGGGCGGCTGCTGCCCTACAAGGGGTTGGACCTGTTGATGGACGCGGTCGAACGGATCGACCCGGCGGTGAATTTTGAGCTGGCCATCGTCGGCAACGGCGATCTGGGGCCGCTCGGAGCCCGCATCGCGGCGCATCCGCGCGTCCGGCTCGATCGGCGCTGGATACCCGAACAGGAGATCGCCGGCATTTTCGCCGCGGCCGATGCGACCGTGGTGCCCTATCGCGAAGCGAGTCAGTCGGGCGTGCTGGCGGCGTCCTACGGGGCGGGCCTGCCCATGATCGCGACGCCGGTCGGTGGATTGGCGGAACAGATCGTGCCGTTCGGGACGGGACTGATTGCGGCGGATATGGCGCCGGACGGGTTCGCCGCGGCGATGACCAGACTGGCGACCGAGCCCGATCTCTATACCCGCCTGGCCGCGAGCACGGTCGAGACGGCCCAGGGGCCGCTGTCGTGGGACCGGATCGCGGGGCAATTCGAGGATGTGATCGAGCAATCCTGAAACTGTCACCCCTGTCCACTCGAACCGGAGGAAGGGGCGTTACTTCGGCCCGGTGTAGAACGCCGGCCAGCTTTTCTGGGTGATTGGGCTGTCGCTCGCGAAGGCGTGGCAGGTGTCGAGCAGGGGCGGGCGTTTCGGCGGCTCGCCGGCCGCGTCGGCAATTTCTTCCGGCGTCTTCTCACGCTTCTTCTTCAGCGGGATGATGGTCTGGAATGCGGTGGTCGCGATCGGGCCCATCAGCTCGACCAGATGGGTGCAGCCCTGGGCGCCGCCGACGGCGGCCTTCATCTTGTTGGTGAAGCCGCCGACCATGCGCATGCCCTTCAGGCGCTCGAAATTGCCGACGATGTCCGGGCACATGCGGAACGGCGAATTGTCGGTCACCGCCTCGATGTCGTGAATCACCAGATCCTCGTCGACCGTGATGCGGATCCACATCTCGTGCAGCGGCACGCCGGGCGTGATCTCGCCGCGCCAATCATTAGTGAAGGCATAGGTCTTCACGTCGGTCATATGGCCTTCGATATCCCACAATCCATCGGCGCGGCGATAGCCGCGGCATTCGACGTGACGGGTATGGATATGCTCGCGGGGGGCAGGGGCGGACAAAGGCATGTTTCAAGCGGCCATTCGTTGCTGGCGGATCAGGCCCAGGATCTCGGCCGCCGCGATCGGGATATTGGTGCCGGGGCCATAGACCGCGACGACACCGGCCGCCTTCAGGCCCGGATAGTCCTGCGGCGGAATCACGCCGCCGCACACCACCATGATGTCGCTGGAGCCCTGGTCCTTCAGCGCCTGGATCAGCGCCGGCACCAGCGTCTTGTGGCCGGCGGCCTGGCTGGAGATGCCGACGACATGGACGTCGTTCTCGATCGCTTGGCGCGCGGCTTCCTCGGGCGTCTGGAACAACGGCCCGACATCGACGTCGAAGCCGATGTCGGCGAAGGCGGTCGCGATCACCTTGGCGCCGCGGTCGTGGCCGTCCTGGCCCAGCTTGACCACCATCATGCGCGGCCGGCGGCCCTCCTCCTCGGCGAAGCGGTCGACGTCGGCGCGGATCTTGTCGAAGCCCTGGTCGCCCTCATAGACCGAGGCATAGACGCCGGAGATCGAGCGGATCTCGGCCTTGTGCCGGGTGAAGACTTTTTCGAGCGCGTCCGAGACCTCGCCGACCGTGGCGCGGACCTTCATCGCCTCGACGGTCAGCGCCAGCAGATTGCCTTCGCCGGTCCGGGCGCAGGCGGTCAGGGCGGCCAGCGCCGCCTCGACCGCGGCGCCGTCGCGCTTGGCGCGGATCGCTTTCAGGCGGGCGACCTGGGATTCCCGGACCCGGGCATTGTCGATGTCCAGCGTGTCCACCTGGGCGCTGTCGGTCGTCTTGTATTTATTGACGCCGACGATGACCTCGTCGCCGCGATCGATCCGGGCCTGCCGACGCGCGGCCGCCTCTTCGATGCGCAGCTTGGGCATGCCCGAGGCGACCGCCTTGGTCATGCCGCCCAGATCCTCGACTTCCCGGATCAGCGTGCGGGCGGCCTCGGCCAGGCTCGCGGTCAGATGCTCGACGTAGTAGGAGCCGCCCAGCGGGTCGATCACGCGCGGGATGCCGGTCTCCTCGGCGATGATCAGCTGCGTGTTGCGCGCGATCCGGGCCGAGGTCGGCGTCGGCAGCGCTAGTGCCTCGTCGAACGAATTGGTATGCAGCGACTGGGTCCCGCCCAGGACCGCGGCCATCGCCTCGATCGTGGTTCGCACCACGTTGTTGTACGGATCCTGCTCGGTCAGCGACACGCCGGAGGTCTGGCAATGGGTGCGGAGCGCCAGGCTTTCGGTTTTCGTGGGATTGAACTGGCTCATCAACTCGGCCCACAGCAGCCGGGCGGCGCGCAGCTTCGACACCTCCATGAAGAAATCCATGCCGATGGCGAAGAAGAACGACAGGCGCGGCGCGAAGGCATCGACCGCCAGGCCCTTCGACAGCGCGGCGCGGACATATTCCAGCCCGTCGGCCAGCGTGAAGGCCAACTCCTGCACCGCCGTGGCGCCTGCCTCCTGCATGTGATAGCCGGAGATCGAGATCGAGTTGAACTTGGGCATGTTCCGCGCGGTGTATTCGATGATGTCAGCGACCGCGCGCATCGAGGGTTCCGGCGGATAGATATAGGTGTTGCGGACCATGAACTCCTTCAGGATGTCGTTCTGGATGGTCCCCGACAACTGGTCCAGGCGCGCGCCCTGCTCCAATCCTGCGACGATATAGCCGGCCAGCACCGGCAGCACCGCGCCGTTCATGGTCATCGACACGCTCATCTGGTCGAGCGGAATGCCGTCGAACAGGATCTTCATATCCTCGACCGAGTCGATCGCCACGCCGGCCTTGCCGACATCGCCCACGACGCGCGGATGGTCGCTGTCATAGCCGCGATGGGTCGCCAGGTCGAAGGCGACCGACAAGCCCATCTGGCCGGCCGCCAGGTTCTTGCGGTAGAAGGCGTTGGATTCCTCGGCGGTCGAGAAGCCGGCATATTGCCGAATGGTCCAGGGCCGGTTGGCATACATGGTAGCGCGGGGCCCGCGCAGGAACGGCGCGAAGCCGGGCATGGTGCCTTGCAGGTCGAGCCCGTCGAGATCGGCCTCGGTATAGAGCGGCTTCACGTCCAGCCCCTCGGGCGTGGTCGTGACCAGCGTCTCCGCGGCGGCGCCCTTCAATTCCTTGGCGGCCAAAACCTGCCAATCGGCAAGGCTCCGCTTCGGGAAATCGACCATGGGGCTGCTCCTCTCCAAACCAGATACGCGCGCGGGTATCCTCCCGCGTCACGTCGCTCAGGGTCTCAGTATATAGGGGATGCTGCGCCGCGTCATGGGGCTGGTGCCGCACGGCCGCCCTTCACGCCCGGCGGGTCAGGGTCTCGAAGAAGCGGCGCAGCGGGTTGCCGCTCTGCTCCTGGCAATCGATCGACATCAGCATGGTGACGTGCTCGCCGTCCGCCGAGAGCGGCAGCAGCAGGCGGGCATAGGCGCGCGACCGGTCGGACGTGTCGAGCACGATCAGATGCAGCATCGGCGCGCGGCGGGTCACGGCGTCGCGGTAATGGCCGTCGATCAGGGCGCCGAAGGCCGGCGGCCGCAGCTCTCGCGGCCGCCGGCCGGTCGGGTCGGTGCCATGGACGGTGCAGATGCCGGTGCCCGCCAGGCGATAGCGGAAATCGAGCGGGTCGGGCTCGATATCGACCAGCATGATCCGGGGCAGCACCTCGACCATGTCGACGGGATCGATATCCAGCCGGCGCGGCGCGAAGCGGCCCTGTTGCTTGCCCGTCCAATAGGCATGCAGACGCCGCAAATCCGGGTAGGGATTGGCGGCGATGTCGAGCTCGACCGCTTCGACCCGTCCCAGCACCAGTTGGTCCATCGACACCTCGCCAGACCGCGGAAAGGGCGCGGTATCGCCATACTGGACCCGATAGACTGCGCAGCCGTTACCAATGACGCGGATCGCCTCGTAAAGGATTGTTGAACGAAGCTGGCGCAGGCTCGACCGCGATCGACCCTAGGCCGCCAGTGGCGAACCCCATGTCCGAAGCTTCTTTCTGGCCGATCTCCCGGCGACGCCGCCCGGTGCCGACCAACGTGTCCGCCGAGGTCACGGCGGCGCTGCTCGCCACGCTGTTCACGCGGACCACCTCGCTCGTGGTCAGCGGTCTGGCCGGTCTGGTCGTCAGCATCGCCGTCTTCATGCGCACCGGCAGCCCCTGGGCCGTCGCCTGGTCGATCGCCGACGTGGCCGTGCTGATGGCCCGGCTGGCGCTGATCCGCTCGTTCCATCGGGTCGGCGAGACGGGCATCCGGTCCGACGTCGGGCGCTGGGCGCGCGCCTATATCATCGGCGGCATCCTCTCCTCGACCATGCTGGGCGTCGGCTGCTTCTTCTGCCTGCTGCTGCAGGACCAGACCATCTCGCTGCTGTCGCTCACCGTGGTGACCGGTACCGCCGGCGGCCTGTCGTCGCGCAATGCCGCGCTGCCGCGCTTCGCGGTGGTGCAGATCGTGCTCAGCCTGCTGCCGGTCGCGGCCGGCGCGGCGCTGGCCGGCGATCGTTGGTATCTGTTCCTCGTCGCCGAGATCTTCTTCTACATCCTGGCGCTCCGCTCGATCGTCGAGCGCAATCATCGGCAGCTCGAGGGGCTGATGATGGCCGAGCGCGCAAACGCAGCCCTCGCCGCCCGGTTCGATGCGGCACTGACCAACATGCCGCTGGGCTTATGCATGTTCGACGGTGCTGGCCGGCTGGCGGTCGTCAATGGCCGCGTGGCGGATCTATGCGGCGTCGCGCCCGACAGGGCCGCATTGGGCCTGTCCGCAGGGGACTTCGCCGCCCGGGTTTTACCCGCGGGAACCGAGGACGGGCTGCTGACCGGCTGCGACGCCGGGGCCAGCGAGGTGGTGCTGCCGGACGGCCGGATCCTGCAGATGACCCGTCACCCGATGGCCGATGGCGGCTCGATCGCGATCATCGAGGATATCAGCGAGCGGCGCCGGGCCGAGGCGCGCGTGCTCTATATGGCTCGGCACGATCCGCTGACCGGTCTCTCCAATCGCTCGCGCCTGATGACCGGTCTGAGCGACAGCCTGGCGGCCCTGGCCAGCCGGCCGGCCGGTGCCACAGTGACGGTGTTGTATCTCGATCTGGACGGGTTCAAGACGGTCAATGATTCGCTGGGCCATGCCGCCGGCGACGCGCTGCTCAAGCTGATGGCGGACCGGTTAACCCAAGCGGCGGGTGCCGGCGATATCGTGGCGCGGCTGGGCGGCGATGAATTCGCGGTGGTGCAGCCCGACGGCACGCTGGAGGGCGCTGCCGATCTGGCCCAGCGGCTGGTGATGGCGCTGGGCGAGCCGCAGGATCTGGGGCTGGAGCGGGGCGTGCGCAGCGGCGTCAGCATCGGCATCGCCCAGGCGCCGGACCATGGCATGGACGCGGATGCACTGCTGGCGCGGGCCGACATGGCGCTCTATGCCGCGAAGGCGGCGGGCAAGGGTCGCTACCGGCTGTTCGAACCCGATATGGATGTCCAGGCTGGCGCGCGGCGCGCGTTGGAACGGGACCTGCGCGACGCGCTGCTGGCCGATGGGACGGATCTCCTGCTGCACTATCAGCCGATTGTCGATCTGGCGACCAGGCGGGTCGTGGCACGCGAGGCGCTGGTGCGCTGGCGGCATCCGATCCTTGGCCTGCTGCCGCCGCAGCGCTTCATTCCCTTGGCCGAGGAAACCGGGCTGATCGTGCCGCTGGGCCAATGGGTCGTCCAGCAGGCCTGCCGCGATGCCGCCGGCTGGGCCGACCCGGTACCGGTCGCGGTCAATATCTCGCCGGCGCAACTCGGCGCCGATCGCGATCTGCCGCAGATCGTCGCGGCGGCGCTCACCGCCGCCGGCCTGCCCGCCGCCCGGTTCGAGATCGAGGTGACGGAATCGGCCCTGCTGCGCGACGATCCGCGCACGCTGTCGCAACTGCATCTGCTGGCGACCGCCGGGATCGGCGTGGCGCTCGACGATTTCGGCACGGGTTTCTCGTCGCTCGCCCATCTCCGCGCCTTTCCGTTCGACAAGATCAAGATCGACGGCAGCTTCGTGCGCGACGCGACCGGGCGGTCGGAATGCGCCGCCATCGTCGGCGCGCTGGCCGACCTGGGCAAACGGCTCGATGTCGCGACTGTCGCCGAAGGGGTCGAGACCGAGGCGCAACTGGCGCTGGTCCGGCGGGAAGGCTGTACGCTGGGGCAGGGCTATCTGTTCGGCCGGCCGGAGCCGGCCTCGGCCATCGCCCGGCTCATGAGGTGAGAGATGGGTTCGTTGAAGATCACGGCCGCCACGGTGCCGGCCATCGACTATATGCCGCCGGCCGACCGGATCGTGGCCGGGGCGCCGCACCAGACCATCCTCGATGCCTATGGCTCGCCCGACGGCAAATTCCAGGCGGGGCTCTGGTCCGGCGCGCCCGGGCGCTGGCGGGTCGCCTACACCGAACATGAGCTGTGCCACCTGGTCGATGGCGCGGTGGTGCTGTATGGCGACGACGGATCGGTCGCGCATTATCGGGCCGGCGACAGTTTCGTCGTGCCGGCCGGATTTACCGGGGAATGGGAAGTCACGATCGCGGCGCGAAAGCTCTACGCGATCTATCAGCCTTAGATCGGGTGCAGCCTTAGATCAGATGAACGACCAGACGGGCGGCGGCGATGATCACGACCCAGCACGACAGGGCGGCACCCAGGATGCCGGCCAGACGCAGCCAACCGATCAGATTCCGCTCGGTCGCCTGACGCGAACGGGGTGCCGGGATCCAGCGCTGCTGGTCGGTGTCGGTCGAAGCCTTGAACGGAAAGGAAATGATGACGGCGCTCATGGGCTCTTTCCCCGACCGGGTCCTGTGGGTTTGATGTGTCAACATGCGAGGACCATAGACCAAGTCGCTTAAGAGACCCTTGCGAAGGGGCCGTACCGGGATGATGAAACCCTTAAGGGACATGGCGGGAACGGCCTTGGTCGTGGCAGCGTTCTGCGCGATGCGGCACCCGAATTCGGCTAGGCGGATCAAGCCTGTATCCGTCCGAAGCGGGTGTCCGCGATGCCCGCCGGCCTCCGACACAGCATCTTCCGGCAAGAGGGGGCGTAGCCCGACCTGCGTCAAGCGCATCTCATCCATGCCGGATAATCGAAAAAAAAGCGCGGCGGCCGGCCTCAAAGCTATTGGTGCACGGCCTCCAGCCGATGGCCGTCGGGATCGATCACGAAGGCGGCGTAGTCGGTCGGGCCATAGTGCGGCCGCAAGCCCGGCGGCCCATCGTCCCGCCCGCCATGGGCCAGTGCCGCGGCATAGAACCGATCGACCATCGCCGGGCTCGCCGCGGCGAAGGCCAGGTGGAAGCCGGGCCTGGGTGTCGTGTCCGGCCCCGGCGCCAGCTTCAGCGCCAGATCTTCCTTGTCCAGGGTCGGGCCATAGCCGACCGACACCGGCCCGGTGAAACAGCGCACGCCGCCCAGCGCCGCGAAGATCGCGTCATAGAAGACGATGCCGCGCGCGAGATCGGCGACGCCGATGGAAAGATGGCCGAAGAGGGTGGGCGTCGTCATCGGAATCCTCGTGGTCGTGAAGAGGGTCTCGGCTGCCGTCCCTCAGGCCTTGAAATCCACCTCCGACAACGGCAGCGCCGTGGTGTATTTCAGCTGTTCCATGGCGAAGCTCGAGCTGACATCCAGCAGGCTCGTGACCCGGATCAGCTTGCGATAGACCCGGTCGTAATGCGCGATGTCGCTGACGATGATCTTCAGCAGGTAATCGACCTCGCCGCTCATGCGGTAGAACTCGACGATTTCTGGGATGCCGGCCACGCCCTTGGCGAAGTGCTCCAGCCATTCCTCGCTATGCTGGCTCGTGCGGATATTGACGAAGACCGTGGTGCCGAGCCCGAGTTTGGCCGCGTCGAGCAGCGCCACCCGGCGCTTGATCACGCCCGACTCCTCCATCGCCTTGACCCGGCGCCAGCAGGCGTTGCTCGACAGGCCGACCGCTTCGGCCAGTTCGGCGATGGTGACGTCTGCTTCGGCCTGCAGGCGTGCCAGGATGCGCGCATCGATCCGATTGAGATCGACCATGATTCCCGCCTTTCATGGGATGAATTCGTTTCATCCTAACAGAATTCGGGAGATCTACACGGCAACCGGCAGAAGCTCGACGGATTTTCCAGGGCTCGAAATCAGGAAATGGTCCTTCGGCACCCGGTTCCAGCTATGGACCTCGCCGTCGAGCGGTTCGGACACGACCACGATCGTCCCATGGTCCTGACGCCAGTACAGGCTGGGCGGCTGGTCGTCGCTGGCATAGCGCACGGCGATGATGCGGTTGCCGTCGCTGAATGCCGCGGTGAAGCGCAGCGGCTCCTCGATCGCGGCCGCAACCATCTCGGCCCGGACATCGGCCAGCATGGCGCGGAACGCTGCGATCGGGTCCTGCTCCAGCCCATGGCGGAACAGCAGGTAGAACGCGGTCTCGCTGTCGGTCGTGCCGGCGCGGAACGGGTAGAGTTCGTCCGGGATCTTGGCCTCGAGCCGCCGACGCAGCTTGTCGAAGCCGCCGATCTGACCGTTATGCATGAACAGGTATTTGTCGTAGGCGAACGGGTGGCAGTTGCTGCGTGCCGTGTCGGTCCCGGTCGAGGCGCGGACATGGGCGAAGAACAGGCGCGCCCTCAGTTGGCGCGCGAGCGAGCGCAGGTTGCGGTCGTTCCAGGCCGGCAGCGATTCACGGTACAGGCCCGGGTCGGCATGGTCGCCGTACCAGCCGAGCCCGAAGCCGTCGCCCTGGGTGGCACAGACCGACTTGCGCGCGGCCAGGCTCTGTTGGACCAGGGAATATTTCGGCTCGAACAGCAGGCGGTCGAGATAGGTCTCCGGCCCCAGGTAACTCAGCCAGCGGCACATCAGGAACGGGCGGCCTCGGGCGTGTGGCTGCGGGGGCGCTGGGTCACCATGCGCTCGTGGAGATGGCGCACGGCCTTGCTGCCGGTCTTGGTGAAGGCGCCGGGGATGAGCGCATGGACCAGACAGGCGACGCCGGCCGCCAGCAGAGTCACGCCGAAATAGCCCGCGACCTGCAGATGCTCGAAATAGGTCTCGTCGACCGTGCGGGGATGATCGAGGAACAGCTTGTCGAGCATGGAAGGCGCCTCACCGAAGGATTTGATGGGCGGAGTGTACGGTCGGCGAAGGCGGAGAAATTCCCAAATATTTTGGAAACGGCGGAAGATTTTGGGAAAATGTACGAAAAATCTGTCTCTTCGGGAGAATTATGTCTAGAGCGCCATTGCTAAGCGAATCCTAAGCTTTGCCGAGCAGCCTTGATCGTCCTGCTTTTCAAGAAAAGCCGAAAATTCACGGGGGGAAATTCCATGAGCCGGTTCGGCAATATCTCGCTCCGCATGCTGCTTGGGACGCTGATCGGCACCATGGGCGTGCTGCTGCTGATCGTCAGCATCGTGGCCCTGGTCGATGCGGTCGGGCGCAGTGCCAACGCGCACCGGGTCGAGACGGCGAGCGCCACGTCGAAAGATCTGTTCAAGGCGCTGCTGGGCATGCGGGTCGAGCGCGGTGCCGAGATCGGTGGATTGGTCGGCGAGGCGCCCATCACCGGCACGACCGAGGCGGATATCGCCCGGCTGCGCGCGGTGACCGAGGACGGCTATGCCGAGAGCATCACGGCGCTGGGCCAGCTCGGCCTGCCGGAGCTGGCCGGCCCCACGGCCAAGCTGGTTGCCGCCCATGCGGCGGTCGTGGCCATGCGACCCAAGGTCGACACCGCGATTCATCAGGCCAAGGCCGGGCGCGATGCCGCGACCGTGCAGGATTGGCCGAAGGTCTCGCAGGGCTTTCTCGATGCCGTGCTGGGCGTCGGCGATCCGCTCGAAGCCTCGTTGAAGCTGGTCGATCCGGTCGTCGATCATTTCCTGGGCGTGAAGCGCGCGGCCTGGACGACCCGGCTTAATCTGGGGCTGGCGACGCTCGTGGTCCAATCGGCTGTAGCATCCGGCCAGGGCGCCACGCCGGCCGACGCGCTCGCCTGGTACCAGGATATGGCGCGGGCATCGGCGGCCTGGACCGTCGTGACCGAGGCTGCCGCCCGGCCCGATGCGCCGCGCATCCTGGTCGATGCCGTCGCCAAGGCGAACGGCAATTTCGCCGGTCCGGTGTTCGACGGCCAAAAAGCGCTGATCGATGCGCTGGCATCCGGCCAGAAGGCAACGATGGCGATCGACGATCTGCGCAAGCTCAATACCGAATATACGACCTATGCGGTCGATGCGCTGAACGCGGCGCTCGACCAGATGCAGGCGCGGGCCGACGCGGAGGCCGGCAGGGCCTCGCGCAACCTGCTGCTCGCCAGCCTGCTGCTGCTGGCGGCGCTCGGCCTGTCGATCGCGGGCTTCCTGATCGTGCGCCGTCGGGTCAGTGCGCCGATCCTGGCCCTGACCGGCACGATCGACCGGCTGGCCCAGCAGGATTTCGCGGTCGAGATTCCGCCCAAGACCCATGACGACGAGATCGGCCGGATGCAGCAGGCGCTGATCGTGCTGCGCGAGAATGGTCGCCAGCACGAGCTGGCGGTCCGGGCACGGATCGAGGAACAGGCGACCTCCGCCCGCCGGGCCGCGACGGTCGATACGCTGTGCCGCGGCTTCGACGGCCAGGTCGGCGCGAGCCTCGCCTCGGTCGGCCAGGCGACCGCGCGCTTGATGGACGCGTCCAACGCCATGATCGAGGCCGCCGGCCGCTCGGCGAGCGAGACCGGCACGGTCGCCGCCGCCGCTCAGGAAGCCTCGGCCGGCGTCAATACCGTGGCCGCCGCGGCCGAAGAACTCTCGGCCTCGATCGCCGAGATCAGTCGGCAGATGAGCCAATCGACCGCGATCTCGAACGATGCGATGGACAAGGCCGAGAAGACCGACGCAACCATCGCCGGCCTGGCCACGGCCAGCCAGAAGATCGGCGAGATCGTCACGCTGATCAGCAACATCGCGAGCCAGACCAATCTCCTGGCCTTGAACGCCACCATCGAGGCCGCGCGCGCCGGCGAGGCGGGCAAGGGGTTCGCGGTCGTCGCTTCAGAAGTCAAAAGCCTGGCCAACCAGACCGCCCAGGCCACCCAGGACATCACCCAGCAGATCGGCCAGATCCAGGACATGACTCTGGCCGCGGTCGAGGGCGTGCGCGCGATCTCGGCAGTGATCCGCGAGATGGGCGGCATTACCACCGGCATCGCGGCGGCGGTCGAGCAGCAGGGCGCGGCGACCAGCGAGATCGCGCGCAATGTGCAGGAGGTCGCCATGGCCGCCAATCAGATCTCGGCCAGCATCACCGACGTGTCGGCCGCGGTCGACCAGTCGAGCGAGGTCGCGCGCGAGGTCCGTGCCGCGGCCGAGGTGATGAGCGTCGAGAGCGACGTGCTGAAGGGCGACGTCGCGGGCTTCCTGGGTGGCATCCGCGCGGCGTGAGGCATGACGGGACGATTGCGGACCGCGCCGTCCGGAGCGGCGCGCGTGCCGTTCGGCATCGGGCTCGTGCACAGGAGTGAACGCCGGTTCTGCAATCATTCTGTAATCCAGAGGCCTTAGCAACCTGTCGAACGAAGGCACCGTCGCCCGGCGAATGAGCCGGATTGGCCCTTGGAGATTATTTTTTGAACGCGGACAGAATGGACGAATTTACCGAACTCGCCCGCGCGGCCGCCCGCGCCGGCGCGGCGATGAGAGCAGGCTCGCTGAACTTCCAGTCGCGTTTCACGGAAAACGCCGCGCTGTGCTTGACCGGCGAGGGTCACCGTGCCTTCAACAGCATCCTGATCGGCGCGGAGCCCGAGCCGGCCCGTTTCCTGGAGGAGTGCTTGACGCTCGTCCGGGACCGTCAATGCCCCTTTACGGTCTTCTTCGCGCCGCATGTCGCGGACAGCTTGGTGGCGGACGCGCTGCGGCTCGGTCTGTCGCCGATCGGCCAGATGCCGTTGATGGCGCTTCGCCGCACGTCGGCATTTACCGAAACGGGCGGCTGCACGATCGAGCGCGCGACCGACCGGGTCCCGATCGAGCAGATCGTCGCGATGCTGGCGCGGGAGATGGACCTTCCGGTCGATCCGTTCCTGCGCGTGTTCGATCCGGATACGCTGGCGGTCCGGGGCATGGAGATGTTCGTCGCAGCTCAGGACGGCACGGTCGTCAGCACCGTGACGGTGATCCAGACCGACGGCGTGGCGGGCATTTGGGCGATGGCGACCGCATCCGAACACAGGCGCCGAGGGCACGGCCGCGCGCTTCTGACGACGGTGATCAACCGCTGTCTGGAACGCGGTATCGCGCGCTTTTATCTGCATGCCAGCGAGGCAGGCCGGCCGCTTTACGAAAGCCTGGGCTTCGAGACCGTCGGTCATTACAGCCTTTGGATGGGCTGACCGACGTCCTCTGCGCACCGCCTGGCTTCAGTGCGGGTCGAGCGAGACCAGCTTCGCGTAATAGAAGCCCAGCACATTGACCGCGTAACCCTTCACATAGGGCTTCACCAGCCGCTTCAGGGTGTAGTTGAAGATCGGCGCGATCGGTTCGTCCTGCAGCACCTGCCGCTCGGCCTGTTCCAGCAGCGCGTTGCGGGCGGCCGGATCGACCGTCAGCTGCGCCTGGTGCACCAGAGCGTCATAGGCAGGGCTGGCATAGCCGCTGTCGTTCAGCCCGGCACCGGTCAGCAGCAGTTCGGCGAAGTTATTGGCGTCCGGATAGTCGGCGGTCCAGCCGTCGCGAAACAGCTCGGTCTCGCGCTTGGCCTGGCGCGCGGCCACGAAGACCTTGAATTCCTGATTGACCAGCGTGACCTGGATGCCGAGCGCCTGCTTCAGCATCGAGGCGACGGCGATCATGATCTTCTTATGGTTTTCGCTGGTGTTGTAGCGCAACTCGAGCGCCAGCGGCTTGTCCGGACCATAGCCGGCCTCGGCATAGAGCTGGCGCGCGCGCTGGATCCGGTCGGCCATCGGCAGGTTCTGCCAGTCGAAGCTTTGGGGCGTATAGCCCTCGATGCCGGGCGGGACCCAGCCATAGGCCGGCACTTCGCCGGCCTTGGTGATCCTGGACACGATCGCCTCGCGGTCGATCGCCAGATTGATCGCCTGGCGCAGCTTCAGATTATCCTTGAATGGCGGCCGGGTCAGGTTGAAGCCCAGATAATAGGTGCCCATGAACGGCGTGATGCGCAGTTCGCCCGGCAGGTCGGCGCGGACGAAATCGAGCTGCTCGGACGGCACGTCATAGGTCTCGTCCAGCTCGCCGGCGCGGTAGCGCTTCAGCTCCTCGTTCTGGTTCTCGATCGGCAGATAGACGACCTTGTCGAGCTTGACCGAAGCCGCATCCCAGTAATGCGGATTCTTTGCCACCACGATGCGCGATTGCGGCGTCCATTCGACCAGCATGAAGGCGCCGTTGCTGACCAGATTGCCGGCCCTGGTATATTGCGGGCCGTAGCGCTCGACTGCGGGGCGATAGGCCGGGCTGAATTGCGGCAGGCCCACGAGCTTCAGGAAAAACCCGGTCGGCGCCTTCAGATGGACCTCGAGCGTGCGGTCGTCGATCGCGCTCACGCCCAGCTTGGCCGGATCGGGCTCGGTGCCGTTCAGGATCTGCTCGGCATTCAGGATCGGAAAATAGGGAAAGGCGTATTTCGAACCGGTCTTGGGATCGACGGTACGGCGCCAGCTCCAGACGAAATCCTCCGCCGTCAGCGGCGCGCCGTTGGACCAGGCGAGGTTCGGCCTGAGCGTGAAGCGATAGGTCAACCCGTCGGGACTGACGGTCCAGCGCTCGGCCTGTCCCGGCAGCGCCTCGCCCGCCGGCCCGATGGTGACCAGGCCCTCCGACAGATCGTGCAGGATCTGCAGATCCGGATTGAGCTCGCACAAAGCCGGATCGAGCGTCTCCGGCTCCGATCCGTTGCCGACCCGCAAAATCTGCTCGTCGGCAGAGGCCGGTTGGGTGAGCAGGGCCAGGATCGACAGGACGAGCAGGCAGCGTCTCAGCAAGGGCGATCCTCCGGCGGGTGGTCCGGCGATCAGAGTGGCAGAGATTGCTGCGGCTGCGAAGGGTTGTGGCGTCGCAAAGTCGCTCTCATCCCTTCGACAGGCTCGCGTCAATTCCGACTTTCAGCTGCTTCAAAATCGCGGGCTTTAGCCCGCTCAGCGCTGGCGGCAGCTTCATCGCCAGGATGAACATGAGAGCTGCGGGAGCGCGATAATCCACAATGCCGGAGACGGGGAGCGACGATGGCGTCAGAAACTCCATTGTGCCGAAACCGATACGATGAGCCGGCGTCGTAAACGCCACACGGTGCCACGCGATGTAATCGAGTTTATCGGTAGGATAAGGTCGGTAGGAATAATTGAGATCTGTAGTGCCCCTAATCTCGACCAATTCGTCTTGAATGAATTTCCGGCCTTCTTTCGGATAGAGGCGGGCCAGATAGGGAGCGACGCCGAAAGCGCCTGATGTGTCGGCGAAATACATGGTCGGGACGATTGCCGGACCCTCGACGTGCTTCGTGCCCCATGCTGGCGCGACGTCGCGCGCAACAAGAATGGTCGAACCGGAGGAGCCATAATAGGCGAAGCATTTCCAACCACGGGGCCCCAAAACGGGCGCGCTGTCTTGCGAATAATGATAAGCGAGGTGCTTGGCCGATTTTTCGTCGATGGCAATCGATTTGACGCCGCTCTCGGGGGCGGGGAGAGGACCGGTTTGACCGTCGGCCGCACATCCGATCGACGGAATTTCTGCGGCTTGAGTCGCATGCACCAGGGAACAGGACAATATTGGCTAAGCGATCAGGCAGCGCGTAAGCAATGCAAATCTCCGCAGAGGACGTGGATCAGGCTTGAGGAGATCGGTACGATTACTGAGCGCACCTAAGCTGATTCTGCTTGGCCATGCCACGCCTTCGACACCCCGACCCCGACCCTCCCCCGCCTTGCGGGAGAGGGCTTTCTTCTCCCTCTCCCGCCCTTTGCGGGGGAGGGTCGGGGTGGGGGGGTGCCGCAGTATTCGTGTGATGATCAGTGAGATTCCACTGAGCGCGGCGGTTCCCCGCAAATGGCGGCGGTTCCCCGCAAATGGTAGTAGCGGGGCCCGATCAGAGCGTCTTCAGCAGCGCCTTGGCCTGGACCTCGCAATGGTCCGACATGAACCAGGCGGCGGCGGTGCGGTCGAGCGGCACGGTCTCCGGCACGGTATGGGCCGTGATCTCGGTCGTCATGCCGGCGCCGGTCAGCTTGTATTTGGCGCCATCGACGAAGGTCAGCGAGTCCGGCAGGGCGGCGCGCGACTTATGCGCGTCGAACTGGACCAGGACCGGGGCGCCGGGGCCGCTGGCGGGCTGGATCGTCACGGTCTCGGCCGCGCCATTGTCGGACCGCCACAGATCGTAATCGACCGCCTGATGGACGCAGAAATCGCCGCCCTTGCTGCTGTCGAGCACCCAGGGGGTGCTTTCCGGGCCGGCTTCGGCCGCGTTGCGGATGACGCCGGGGGTGGCCGCCTCGACCTTGGCGGAGGCCATCAGGGGCCCCAGCATGTCGGTCACGCTGGCGGTCTTGACGTCGGCGACCTTGGCGGCCGGCCCCTCGTACGGACCCTTCAGCAGGATCATCTTGCCGTCCGGGCCGATCAGGGCGACGGTCTGGCCCTCGGTCAGCGTCAATTGCTGGCTGCCGGGGATCTTGTCGCCCGGCTTCATCGCCACACCGGTCACCTTCAAGACGACCAGGGAGGGCTCATCGGCCTGCGCCGGCGCGCCGAGCGCGACGAACGCCATTGCCAGCGCGCAGAAGGCGGCGGACGGACGAGAGAGAACGTTCATGTGAGACCTCGCTCAGATCCATGCCCCATGGGACCGACGGCGGCGCGCCCTTTCGAGGAACGCACCAGAGATCGGCTCGGCACCACGGCCGAACTATCGGGCTGAACATGTTTTCGCATTTTAGCAGGGCCACAGGGTGCGTCAATCGTCACACCCAAATCATCCAGATGAACTTTTTTCCGGCACCGATCATTTTTCCTGCAGCACGACTTCCTGCTCGATGATGCCGCGGCGCAGCCGCTCCAGATGGAAACCGACCACGCCATCCTCGGGCTCCTCGAGCGCCAGCGCTTCGAACAGGGCCGGCGTCTCGGGCGCGGCGGCCTCGAGCGCGGCATAGGCCGTGGCATAACGTGCGGCATAGCCGCTGGCGATCATCGCCGGCGTCAGCGGCTCGTAGATCTTCATCGGCTGGGTCTTGCCCTTGACCACCGCGTTCGCGGTCAGGCGCAGCGCCATGCCCGGCGCCTGGGCCGCGGTGTCCTCGCTGATCGCGATGCGGGTGCCGAAGAACTTGTTCAGGCTTTCCAGCCGCGCCGACAGGTTCACGTTGTCGCCCAGCGCGGTATATTCCATCCGGTCGTTGGCGCCGAAGAATCCCACCATCGCCTCGCCGCTATGCACGCCGATGCGGGTCTTGCCGAACGACAGGCCCAGTTCCTTCTGTTCCAGTCGGAATTTCTCGGCATGGGCATCGATCGCCAGCGCGCAGGCGACGGCGCGGGCCGCATGGTCGGACTGTTCGATCGGCGCGCTCCACAGCGCGAAGACCGCGTCGCCGATGAAGCGGCACACGGTGCCCTCGGCCTGCAGGATCTCGTCGCACACGCCCTGCAGATAATGGTTCAGCAGGGTCGACAGCTGGTCGGACGTGATGGATTCCGCGAGCGTGGTGAAACCGGCGACATCGGTGAACAGATAGGTCATCTCGCGCCGGGTGGCGGCGACCGACAGCTTGCTCGGATCGCGCAACAGCTCGTCCACGACCTTGCCCGACACGACGCGCGACATGGCGTTGGTCATGAAATTGCGTTGCTGGCGCATCTGCCGGCCGATGACCAGATCGGTCAGCCAGCTGGCCGCGGCGAACACCAGGGTCGGCTCGACCATCGGGATGAACAGCTCGGTCGTGCCGTAGAGCACGAAGCCGCCGGCCCAGAAGGCGGCGATGAGGCCGACGGCGCCCGCGGCCTTGCCCCACATCGGCAAGCCGAGCCGGCCCAGGCCCGATCCGATCAGCGCCATGACCAGCAGCAGGACAATCGCCTGTTCCGGGGGCAGCATCCTGACGCCCTGGCCGCCCAGCAACTGGGCCAGGCCGTGGGCATGGATGACGACGCCGGGCATCTGGCCGTCGATCGATCCGGCCGTGCGCGCGAACGGCGTCAGATGGCGATCGATCAGGGTCAGGTCGGCGCCGACGAGGACGATCTTGCCAGCCAGCACGTCCTCGGGCAGGAAATCGACCGTGTCGGCGTCGAATTCCGCAAAGGGGGCGGTGCCGTCGGCCTGCGGCATCAGATAGCGCAGCCGGGGCGTCGCCTCGGGCGTCTGGATGCCGAGCCGCCCCAGGATCGCCCGGTCCAGGCCGGGGATGTAGCTGCCGTCGGGCTCGCGTTCGCCGGCGTAGATGTTGCGAACGATGTCGTCGTCGCTCTTGATGATGTTCGCCATGCCGCGCGCCGGCGGCGGCACGAATTCCTTGAGATATTTCAGCCCATCGGCATCCATCAGCCTTGGATCGTCGACGAAGCTCACGACGACCGGCACGGGCAGGGTCCGCAGGGTCTGGCGCAGCGCCGCGTCCTTGTCCGGCTCGGTCGGCCGGTCGAACAGCACGTCGACGCCGATTGCGCGCACGTGCTTGGCGGCAAGCTTGTTCAGGACGTCCGACAGGAACTGCCGGTCGACCGGCGAGCGGTAGGGAAAGGCGTCGAGCACGCTTTCCGTGATGGCGACCACGACGATATCCGGGTTCGGCGCCTTTGCCCTATGCTGCAGATTGCCGATCGGCAGGCGCAGATCGCGGGACCATTCCTCGCCGGACTCCACCGCCTTGCCGATGATCGGCACCTGGAGGGCGGCCTCGATCACGCCCACGGTCACCAGGGCGATCAGCACCGCCTGGATCAGATGGGATTTGCCGAACCGGGCGAAGAAGGTGCGTAGCGCGCTCATCAAGACGAACCGGTCGGTCAGGAGCTGCCGTTGGCGCTCAATTGCTGGCTGACCGAGCGCACGTTGCGGACCAGGATCAGCAGCAGGGCATGCAGGAACGGATCGGCCGCCTGCATCTTCTTTTCGAACAGCTGATGGTTCACGAAGGTGACCGTGGTGTCGATCATCGCCGTCGCCTTGGCCATGCGCGGCTGCATGTCGATCATCGCCATCTCGCCGAAGATCGCGCCGGGCCCGAGCCGGCCCAGCTCGATTTCGTCGCCGTCCGGCGTCTTCTTGGTGATCTGGATCTCGCCGCGCTCGATCAGATAGGCGCAATCGCCGGGTTCACCCTCGCGGAAGATGACGTCGTCCCGATAATAGACTTTTCGATTGAGGAATTGCGTTGCCATGATCGGCTCCAAGGTCCGCGCTGTCTGCGGCGAATCATGAGGGAAAGCGCTTGGGGAATGAAGCGGTTTCTCCACCGACGGCGCGGGCCCGTCAACCGCCGGTGAGCGTGATCGCCTTGTTGTAATCGCCGCGGATGTCGTTCAGCGCCTTGGCCGCGGCCAGCCTGACCGAGCCGAGGCAGATCGGATCGCTGACCTTGCTGGTGAACTCGCGATGCACCGTGATGGTATGGCCAGTCAGCGTCCATTGGGCGTGATAGGTCATGAAGTCGGTCTTGATGTCGGCGGGCTTCGGCATGTCGCGCACCCGCTTGCCGGGCGGCAGCTCGAGCGACAGGTCCGACACTTCGCGGCCGCTGAAGCAGGCGGTCGGCTCGATGCCGCGCGCATCCCGGAAATTATACAGCGGCCCCAGCAGCTCGTTGCCCGGCAGCGTGCCCATGGCGAGGCCGACCGGCGGGACGAAACTGTTGCCCGAAACCAGCTCCGGGTGCGGTTCGATCTCGAAATGGCCGGCCAGGCGATAGGAGGCGGCCATGGTGAAGGGCGAGTCGAAATCGAACTTGCCCTTGCCGTCGAAGCCTTGGCCGCGCAGCTGCAACTTGGCCGCCTGTTCGGCACCGATCGATTGAATATTGATCGCAACGCCGCGCAGCTGGATGGCGAAGGGGCCGGTGCCGATGGTCTCGCTGTCGCCGCTCAGCCTGCCGTCGGCGCCGAGCTTGGCGGTGGTCTTGACCGAGATCGTCGCCAACCCCTCCGGCAGGGTCGGGGTGTGATGGATCGACGGGAGGGTCTGGGTCGCCAGCACGACCGGCTTGCCATATTCCGGGAAGGGCAGCACGCCGAACGGCGCCACGCCCGCCGTGGTATCGGCATAGAGATCGAATTCCGGCAGGTAGGTGATGGCGTGGTTGAGCGCGCCGAAGCCGGGCGGCGTCGCCAGCGTGTAGCTCGCGCCGAGATTGATCAGCACGATCTGGCTTTGGATGCCCTTGGCCTTGAGCAGGGTCGAGAACAAAGCGCTATGATCCTTGCAGTCGCCATAGCCGTTGGCGAGGATCGTATCGACGTCGTGCGGCACGATCGCGCCCAGTGCCAGCTCGATGCCGACATAGCGGATGTGCCGGCTGACCCAGTCGTACAACAGCTCGGTCTGCTTGCGCCGATCCTGGGCGCCGGCGGTGATCTCGTCGGCCAGTTGCTGCACGCGGGGCGTCACGACCAGCTTCGGTTCGGTCAACGCCGAATAGGCGGTCGCCAGCTGATCGTAACTCTTGAAGCTCGACGCGAACAGGCGCGGCGCCCGGTCGATCGGATCCAGCGCCAGAATGTTCTCCGACAGCGGCTTTGGATTGGCGTAGCGCCATTCATAGACATTCTTGCCGTCCTCGACCCGCTGGCTGAACGCCACCTCGTGGCTCTCGGTCACGAGCGGCATGGCCTGCGGCGTCCGGACCGTGATCCGGACGTCGTTCTCGGCAAAGGTCTGGTCGAACAGCCAATGCAGGCTGTAGAGGCTCGGGATCAGGGGCTTCAGCGTGTATTTGACGGTCAGGACCAGGGTGTCGCCGGCCTCGACGTCCGGAAAGATCACGACCTTCTGCTTCTGGTCGTCGAACATCGGCGCGGTCGGGCTGCCGGGGACGAGCTGGCTGTAGACGGCGTCGGCATCGACCGGCAGCTTGCGGCCGCTGCTTTTCAGCGTATAGGCCTCGACGATGTCGACGCTGTCGCGTGAGCTGTTGTAGGGCAGCGGGATCTGGCCGGTCTGCTTGACCGCGGCTTCGTTCTTGACCAGCAGTTCGCGATGCAGGATCGCGACGTGATTGCCGTCGGGCTGGACCTCGACGTCGTAGGTCATCAGCCGTTCGACGATCGGCGGATCGATCCGCGGCCCGGCCGCGGCCTGCAGCGCGCCGGTCGTGGGCGAATTGAACTGCCGGGACTGGACCGGCGTCGGTCCGGCGGCGATCGCCACCGCATCGAGATCGACGCCCGGGCGCCAGGCGGCCGCGAGCTGCGCGCCCTGCTGGACTTCGGCCGGCAGCAGCAGCAGCGCCAGATCGTCCCGCGCACGCCCCGCCAGGCCGGCATCGGCCGGGGAAAACGCCATCGCGTTGGTCGCCGCCACGCTGAACCAGGCGAAAGCCAGGATACGGTTCACTGCAACCCCCTTACCGTCGAGATACGCCTGGCCGATCGCCTGCTGCGCCCGTGCGTGATGATGATCCGCCGCCTTGCGATACCAGCGGAGCGCGGCCTGGTCGTCCTTGGCGGTGCCCCAGCCTTCGGCAAAGGCGATGGCGAGCACGTTCTCGCCCTCCGGATTGCCCTGGGTCGCCGCCTTCTGCGCCAGCTCGAACGCCCGCCCGGGGTTCGCCGGCGCCAGCGTGCCGTGGCCATAGATGAAGGCGAGCGTCGCTTCCGCCTCGCCATAGTTCTTCGCGGCGGCCTTTTCCAGCCACTGGATGGCGATGGCCGGATCCTTCGGGACGCCGAGGCCGCTGAAATAGAGGTTCGCGACGGTCATCTGCGCGCCGGAATCGCCCGCATCGGCCAGTTGCGTCAGCAAGGCGGCGCCGGTCGATGGATCGCGGGCGACGCCGTTGCCCGCGATCAGGCGAAACGACAATTCCGCCTCGGCCCGCTGAAAGCCGAAGGCGGACAGGCTGTTGCGATCGGACGCGGTGGGCTGGGGCTGCGTATTGTCCGCGCAGCCGACGAAGCCCGTCGTTGTGATCAGCAGCGACGTCAGCAGAAGCCGCTTGCCGGCGGCGCGGAGGGTGGCCAGCATCGATGTCTCCGGACGGAAAGGGCGGATCAAGACCGGTCTCAGCGCGCGAGGCGCGCGAGTTCGGACCCGGCGGCGCGATATTCGACGAATTCGCGGACATGGGTTGCGAGCGCCGCCCGGAACGAGGCGATCGCTTGGTCCTTCTGGCCGTGCAGCCGGTAGAGTTCGCCCAGGAAAAACGCCATTTCGCAGGCGGCGCCGGCCTGACGGTCCGCCGCGGGCCAGCCGGACGGGACGGTCGCCGCCGGCTGGATCTGGTCCGGCTTGGCGTCGCCCAGGAAAACGCGGACGAGCGGACCCGGCCAGGCGCCGAGCGGCAATTGCCCGATCCGCCCCCGCAGGCCGTCGGCGCCGTCCTGCCCGGCCTCTGTCTCGGCGAGGTATAGCCACAGCGCGTCATAGAGGTTCGCCGGGTCGAGTTCGGCGGCCTTGCGCAGATCGGGCACCGCCGCGGCCGCGTCGCCCGTTAGAAAGGCGGCGCGGCCGCGTCCGGCGTAGCTCCCGGCATCCTGGTCGTTGCGCTGGATCGCCGCGTCGTAATCCGCGATCGCCATATCGAGCTGCTGGGCGCCGGCATGGGTCACCGCGCGGCCGTTATGGAATTGATCGATCGGGTCGCCGGCCGCAGCGGTCGCGAGCGCCCTGGTATAGTCGGCGATAGCCGTGTCGGACTGGCCCAGATTGTCCTCCGCTTCGGCCCGGCGCGCATAGGCCCCGGCCAGCGCCGGCTGCTGGTCCAGCACCTGGCTCCAATCCGCGATCGCGGCCGCATGGTCCCGCCGAGCTTCCAGCAGTTCCGCCCGCGCCCAGGATGCCGGCCAGAACGCCGGATCCCGCTCCAGCGCGTGGGTGAAACTGATCAGCGCGTCATCGGGATCATGCAGATCGATCTGGGAAAAGCCGATCGAATAGAACACGGGCGCGGCCAGCTTCGGCAGCAGGTTCGGGTCGCGCAGCAACGCGGTGCAGGCGTCGATCCTGGCCTTTGGCGCGACGCTGCTCTGGCAGGTGTTGGCGAGGGATTGAACGGGAGGAGCCTGCGCGGCGGCGCCCGACGCGGATACCAGGAAAACAGCCGCGACCACGACCAACTCAAATATGCCTACGCGCATCGTGCCCCACTGACCTGACTTGGCCGATCCTATACGCGATACCCGTCTAACGGGAAGCGAAGACCGTGGGTCTATGCGGACCGCCACCCGCTTAAGCCCGCGTTAATGCATGGCCCCTGCCAATAGAGGATGCGGTTGCGGAGTATGGGCCATGGCATGGAACGTCTCGTTACGGTTTCGCATGATGGCGTCGATGATCGCTCTTGCCGTCGGCGTGACGATCGCCGTGCTGATCGGCGCGGTGATCCTGATGCGTGGCATGGTCGACGAGGCCGATCGGCGTGAACTCGACGGCCATTTCAGCGCGCTGCAGAATAGCATCGGCCAGGAGGCCGAGCGGGCCGCCTCGATGAGCGCCGTCGTGGCCGCCCTGCCGCCGGTCGCGGACGCCTTTGCGAAAGGCGACCGCGACGGATTGATGGCGCTGCTGGGCCCGGTGTTCGACCGGTTGAAGACGTCGGAGCAGGTCGAACAGCTGCAATTCCATACCGCGCCGGCGATCTCGTTTCTGCGGGTGCATCAGCCGGCGAAATTCGGCGATGACCTGTCCGGCTTCCGGGCGACGGTGGTCGCGGCCAACCAGACGCATAGCGCGGTCGTGGGCCTGGAACTGGGCGTCGCCGGCCTGGGCGTGCGTGGCGTCGTCCCGGTGCTGTCCGCCGGCAAGCCGATCGGCACGGTCGAGGTCGGCACTTCGTTCGGGCAGCCGTTCTTCGATCGCTTCAAGGCGACGCGCAAGGTCGATGTCGCGCTCTGGGTCCGCGACGGCAGCGGGCTGAAGGCGTTCGCCTCGACGCTGGGGCAGCGTCGCTTCTTCACCGACGCGCAGACGGCCGCCGCGCTCGACGGCTCGGTCCTGACCGCGCACGACACCCTCGATGGCCATTCGGTCGGTGCGTTGCTGGGCCCGGTCAAGGATTTTTCGGACAAGACCATCGGCGTGGTCGAGATCGTGGTCGACGACAGCGCCTATGCCGCCCTGATCCGGCACAGCACCTGGGTTGCCGTTCTGCTGGCGCTGGGCGTCGTGACGGTGGCCGGCTTCGCCGGCGTGGTCATGGCGCGCCGGATCGGCGACCCGCTGCGCGCCATGACCGGTGCCATGCATGCGCTCGCGGACGGTGCGGTCGATGTCGTCGTCCCGGTGATGCGGCGGCGCGACGAATTGGGCGAGATGTCGGCCGCCCTTCTGGTGTTCCAACGCAACGAGACGGCGCGGCGCCGGCTCGAGGCGGAACAGGCCGACGCGGCCGCGCAGGCCCAGGCGGCGCGCCACGACATGATGCGGGCCGTCGCCGACCGGTTCGAGGGTGAGGTCGGCAGTGCCGTGGACACGGTCGGCCGCGCCGTCACCCAGGTCGAAAGCCAAAGCCGCTCGGTCGCCGACCTGGCCAGGCAGGCGGGCCAGCGGTCGCGCACGGTTGCCGGTGCCGCCGAACAGGCCTCGGCCAATGTCCAGACCGTCGCCAGCGCGTCCGAGGAATTGTCGGCCTCGATCGGCGAGGTTGGCCAGCGCATCGCCGACACCGCCCGGATTGCGCGCGGTGCCGCCGAGGATGCCGACCGAACCGACCGGACCATGCAGGAACTGGCCGAGGCCGCGAGCCGGATCGGCGCGGTCGTGCAGCTGATCGGCGACGTCGCCAGCCAGACCAATCTCCTGGCGCTCAATGCCACGATCGAGGCGGCACGGGCCGGCGAGGCGGGTAAGGGCTTCGCCGTGGTCGCCAGCGAGGTGAAGTCGCTGGCGACTCAGACCGGGCGGGCGACCGAGGAGATCAAGGCGCAGATCGCCCAGATCCAGCGCGTCTCGGCCGAGGCGGTCGGCGCCGTCCGCTCGATCGGGACGACCATCGCCACGCTCGACAAGATCACGACCGGCGTTGCGGCCGCGATCGAGCAGCAGCGGGCGGCGACCACCGAAATTGCCCGCAGCGTCGCCGAGGCGGCGGCCGGCACGAACGAGGTGTCCGACTCGATCGGCTTGGTCAGCGAGGCGGCCGAAACCACCGGACGGGCGATGGCGGATGTGCTCGGCGCGGCCGAGACGGCGAGCAGCGGGGCCGGCGCGCTCAGGACCGCGATCGGCCGCTTTTTGTCGGAGATCCGAGCCGCCTGATCGCATGCTATGATGACGCCGGGTCCAGGCGGAGTATGTTCATGAAGCTGTCCTTCATCGCCATGATCTCCGGCGCGGTCGGTGTCGCCGCCCTGGGATATGCCAGCCATTTTTCCGGGAGCTCGGTCGCCGCCGAGCCCGTCGCCATCACCTGGTCCGTGCCGGATGTCGACAAGCTGCCCGGCGATGCCTGGGGCAAGCTGGTCCGGCTCGGCCGCGATCTGACGGTCGCAACCTATGCCCATATCGGTCCGGAGGCGGCCGATCCGGCCCAGCGCTATGCCGGCAACAACCTGTCCTGCCAGAATTGCCATCTGGACGGCGGCACCAAGCCGTTCGCCCTGCCCTTCGTCGGCGTGTTCGCCGATTTTCCGCAATACCGGGGCCGCGAGGGCAAGGTCGGTTCGCTCGAAGACCGCATCAACGGCTGCATGGAGCGCAGCATGAACGGCCGCCCGTTGCCGCTCGATTCGACCGAAATGGCGGCGTTCGTCGCCTATATCAAATTCCTGTCGACCGGCGTCGTGATCGGCGCGCAGACCAGCGGGCGCGGTCCGGGCGACATGCCGAAGCTGACGCGCGCGGCCGATCTCGACCATGGCAAGGCGGTGTTCGGCCAAAATTGCGCCAGCTGCCACGGGCTGGATGGGCAGGGCAAGCGGCACGGGCCGGTCGGCGACGCCGCCGGCTATGAATTCCCGCCGCTCTGGGGGGCGGACAGCTTCAACGACGGCGCCGGCATGAACCGGCTGATCAGCGCCGCCAATTTCGTCCATGGCAACATGCCGAACGGCACGGCCTGGACGGCGCCGGCGTTGAGCGCCGAGGATGCCTGGGACGTCGCCGCCTATTTCGAAGCTCAGCCGCGGCCGGCGCGCGCGCATCTGGAAAATGATTTCCCGGTGCGCCTGCAAAAGCCGGTCGATACCGGCTATGGCCCCTATGTCGACGGCTTCGACCGGACCCAGCACCGGCTGGGCCCGTTCGGGCCGATCGAGCAGAAGGTCAAGGAGCTGAAGGCCGAGAAGGCGAGCTAGACCGGGGCGATGGTGAACAGGACCTGCAGTGCGAACAGGATCAGGAAGATGACGATCAGCAGCTGCAGCACGCCGCCGAACAGCCTGAGCGCGCCGACGAAGAAGGCGATCGCGACCAGGATCAGGATGATGGTCGCCGCCTGACCGTGGAGTCCGAGCTGGGCCAGGAAATGGCGCAGCCAAAGTTCGATCGCGCCGAACACGGCGAAGACCAGGTTGATGATCGTCATGATCAGATGCAGCACGGTCGTGGCCGCGTGGTTGAGGTTCATCGCTTGCTCGTCTTTCTGGTAAGGGCGTCAGGCTAACGCCGGTGCGACCGCTTTGTCGCAGCCCTCGGCAGAAAAACCAGCGCGATGCTCGCTTCCGGGCGCCGCATGGCTGCCCCGATCAGGGCGCTTGACAGCGTCACGCCTTGACGCGCATCGTTTGTGTACCAACGAAAGAGGCGAAACCGGCCGGTGTATCTCCGACCCACGACCATCGAGGAGGCGATCGGCGCCCTGGCCGGCCAGGGCGGACGCATTCTGGCCGGCGGAACGGATTTCTTCCCGGCCCAGGGCGAGCGGCCGATCATCGGCACTGTGCTCGACATCTCCGCGATCGCGGCGCTGAAGGGCATTCGCGTCGAGGCCGATCACATCCGCATCGGCGCCGGCACGACCTGGAGCGAGATCATCGCCGCCGATCTGCCGCCGGCGTTCGACGCCCTCAAAGCCGCCGCGCGCGAGGTGGGCGGCTGGCAGATCCAGAATCGGGGCACGATCGCCGGCAACCTGTGCAACGCCTCGCCGGCCGCCGACGGCATGCCGCCGCTGCTGGCGCTCGACGCCTCTGTCGAATTGGCCGGTCCCGCCGGGACGCGCCTCCTGCCGCTCGGCCAATTCATCCTGGGGCCGCGGCGCACCGCGCTGGCACCGGACGAGATGATGGTGGCGATCCTGCTGCCCCGCCGGTTCGAGCAGGCGCGCGCACGGTTCATCAAGCTCGGCGGCCGGCGCTATCTGATCATTTCGATCGTCATGGTCGCGGCCCATGTGGCGCTCGATCCCCACGGTCGCGTCGCCGATGCGCGGGTCGCCGTCGGGTCCTGCTCGGCCGTCGCCTGCCGCCTGACCGGGTTGGAACACGCGTTGCTGGGTGCCGATGCAAGCGCCGGGCTGGCCGGTTTGGTGCGACCCGAGCATCTGAGTCCGCTGCGGCCGATCGACGATGTCCGGGCGACCGCGACCTACCGGTTGGATGCGGCCCAGACCCTGATCGGCCGGGCGCTCGATGCCTGCCTGACGGAGCCGACCCATGCCTGATTCCGTGGCCCGGCTCGGGTTCAAGCTCAATGGCCGCAGGGTCGAGGTCGGTTCGGCGCCGATCCAGCGCCTGTCCAATGTGCTGCGCGACGAGCTGGGGCTGACCGGCACCAAGGTCGGCTGCGATGCCGGCGATTGCGGCGCCTGCACGGTGCTGCTCGATGGCGCGCCGGTCTGTTCCTGCCTGGTCGCGGTCGGCCAGGTGCGCGGCCGGACGGTGACGAGCATCGAGGGCTTGCCCGATGCCAGCCCGTCGGCGGCGTCGCTGCAGGCCGCCTTTCTGCGGCATGGCGCCGCCCAGTGCGGCATCTGCACGCCGGGGATGTTGAGCGCGGCTGCGGCGTTGCTCGATCGCGACGCCGCGCCCTCCGAAGCCCAGGTGATGGACGCGATCGGCGGCGTGCTGTGCCGCTGCACCGGCTATCGCAAGATCGTCGATGCGATCCTGGATGTCGGCGGCGGCCCGACCTGCGCCGTGGCGATAGCGCCGCTCGCCGGTCAGGCGGTCGGCGCGCGGATCGAACGGCTCGACGGCCGGCGCAAGGTCGATGGCAGCGAGATCTTCGGCGCCGACGAATGCCCGTCCGATGCCTTGGCGGTGCGGGCGATCCGTTCGCCTCATCACCGCGCGCGTTTCCGCTTCGGCGATATCGACGGCTTCGTCGCTCGTCATCCCGGCGTCGCGCGGGTATTCACCGCCGCCGATATTCCGGGCGAGAACCGCTTCGGCGTGATCGGTCCTTTCGCCGACCAGCCAGTGTTCGCGGTCGGCGAGGCCCGGTTCCACGGCGAGGCGGTCGCCCTGGTCGCGGGCGAGGCCGCCGTGTTGGCGGCGCTCGACCTCGCGGACTTCCCGGTCACCTGGGAAGAGCTGCCGCCGCTGATCGCGATCGACGCGGCGATGGCCGCGGATGCCCCCCGGCTGCATGACGGCCGGCCGGGCAATATCCTGACGCGCGGCCATGTCGCGCGCGGCGATGTCGAGGCCGGCTTCGCCGAGGCGGATGCCGTGGTCGAAGGCACATTCGAGACCGGCTTCGTCGAGCATGCCTATATCGAGCCCGAGGCCGGTTTCGCGCGCCGGGTCGGCGACCGGATCGAGATCCAGGCCTGCACCCAGGCGCCTTATATGGACCGCGACGACATAGCCCGGATCCTGGGCCTGGCCGTGGATGCCGTGCGCATCATCCCGACCGCGGTCGGCGGCGGCTTCGGCGCCAAGCTCGACCTGTCGATCCAGCCGTTCATCGCCCTTGCCGCCTGGCACCTGGGCCGGCCGGCTCGCATGGTCTATTCGCGCACCGAATCGATCATGACCACGACCAAGCGCCATCCCGCCCGGATGAAGGTCCGGATCGGCGCCACCCGGGACGGCCGTCTGACCGCGATGGATTTCGCCGGCGATTTCAACACCGGCGCCTATGCCTCCTGGGGCCCGACCGTGGCGAACCGCGTGCCGGTCCATGCCTCGGGTCCCTATTTCGTGCCGAACTACCGGGCCGTCGCCCGCGCGATCCACACCAATATCGTGCCGTCCGGCGCGTTCCGCGGCTTCGGCGTGCCCCAGGCGTCGATTGCGCAGGAGCAATTGTTCGACGAACTGGCCGACCGGCTCGGTATCGACCGGCTCGATTTCCGGCTGCAGAACGCGCTCACGGTCGGCGTGCCGACCGTGAGCGGTCAGGTGTTCGATGCCGGGGTCGGCATCCGCGCCTGTCTCGAAGCCTTGCGGCCGCGCCGGGATGCGGCGCGCGCGGAGGTTCGGGCGTTCAATGCCGCCCAGACCGGCTCGCTGCGCCGCGGCATCGGCTTTGCCGGCATGTGGTACGGCTGCGGCAATACTTCGCTGCCCAACCCCTCGACCATGCGCGTGGGCTTGCGCGCCTGCGGGCGGATCACGCTGCATCAGGGCGCGGTCGATATCGGTCAGGGCTCCAACACGGTCATCCCGCAGATCTGCGCCGACGCGCTGGGCGCGCCCTTGGCTTTGTTCGATTTCGTCTCCGGCGATACCGATCTCACGCCCGATTGCGGCAAGACCTCGGCCTCGCGCCAGACCTTCGTCAGCGGCAAGGCGGCCTATCTGGCCGGCCTGGCGCTGCGCCGCGCCATTCTGCGCGAGGCCAATGCCGGCGAGGATGCGGCGCTGAGTTTCGCGGATGGCGGCGTGACCGTCGCGGAGAATGGCCATTGCCGGGTATTGCCGCTCAACGATCTGACGCCGGACGCGCGCGGCTATGTGCTGGCGGCCGAGGCGACGTTCGATCCGCCGACCAGCCCGCTCGATGAAAACGGCCAGGGCGCGCCCTATGCATTGTTCGGCTATGGCGCGCACCTGGCCGAGATCGAGGTCGATCTGGCGCTGGGCACGGTCAAGGTCCTGCACCTGACCGCGGCCCATGATGTCGGCCGGGCGATCAACCCGACCTTGCTCGAAGGCCAGATCGAGGGCGGTGCGGCCCAGGGGCTGGGCCTGGCGCTGATGGAAGAATTCTTCCCGGGCCGCGGCGAGAATCTGCACGATTATCTGATCCCGACCGTGGGCGACATGCCGCCGGTCACCTCGATCCTGATCGAGGATGCCGCGCCGATCGGCCCGTTCGGCGCCAAGGGCATCGGCGAGCAGGCGCTGATCCCGACCGCGCCCGCCATTCTGAACGCGATCTACGACGCGACCGGCGCCCGCATCCGCCGCGCGCCCGCAACCCCGGACCGGGTGCGCGCCGCGATCCGCGCGCTTGAGACCAAGGAAAGCCTTCATGTCTAAACCCTTGCCGATCCGCGACGGCGACAAGATCCGCTGCGACGCTTGCCCGGTGATGTGCTTCATCAAGCCCGGCGCCACCGGTGCCTGCGACCGCTACATGAACGATGCCGGCGATCTGGTGCGCATCGATCCGCATGTCATCCTCGACCGTGCGGTCGATCGCGGCGAACCGCTGGTGCATTTCCTCGACCGGGTCGAAGATTGGGACGGCGATCCGGTCAAGGCCGGCAGCCGCTTCGTCACCGCGATCGGGGCCGGCACGACCTATCCGGACTATAAGCCGGCACCGTTCATCGTCTCGTCCCAGATCGACGGCGTCGATATGGTCACGGTCGTGACCGAAGGCATTTTCAGCTATTGCGGCGTCAAGGTGAAGATCGACACGGACCGGCATCTGGGGCCCGAGCGCTCTCCGGTCCGCGCCAAGGGCGAGATGATCGGCCATGTCACGACCGGCGAATACGGCTCGCAGATGCTGTCGCTCGGCGGGGTCAACCATTTGACCGGCCATGGCAAGAAGCAGGGCAAGGTGACCTGCGACGCGATCCTGGACCTGTGCAACGGCAAGCCGGTCGAGCTGACGGTCGACGACGGCGCCACGGTGCTGGTCCAGGCCGGCAAGCCGCCGGTGGTGAACGGCGTGCTGGAAGAGCGCATGCGCGTCGGCTGCGGCTCGGCCACGATCGGCATGTTCGCCCAGCAATGGTTCGGCAAGGTCGACGAGGTGGTGGTGATCGACGATCATATCACCGGCGTGCTGTCGGAACACCAGGCCGGCAAGGTGCTGGGCGTCAAGGAGACCGGCCTCAGCATGACCGGCCGGCGCTCGACGCCCGGGCGCTATTTCGAGGTGGCCGAACCCGGCACCGGCTGGGGCGGCACCGCGATCGAGGATCCGCTATCGATCCTCGGGCTGTTTGATCCCAAGGTGGCGTGGCCCGGCCTCAGCATGCTCATGATCAGCACGACCGGCGAGCAGCATGGCTATTACGAGTTGGATGCGGATCTGAAGCCGGTTGCCCGCGATCTGCCGGCCGCCCTGGCCGAGTCCGTCGAGCGGGTGAAGGAGAATTGCGAGCCGGCGCTGTCGACGGTGCTGTTCATGGGCGGCGCCGGCGGCTCGCTGCGCGCGGGCGTCACCGAGAATCCGGTGCGCCTGACGCGCTCGGTCAAGGACGCGCTGACCTATGTCACCTGCGGCGGCGCGCCGGTCTATGTCTGGCCGGGCGGCGGCATCACCTTCATGGTCGATGTCACGCGCGTGCCCAGCAACGCCTTCGGCTATGTGCCGACCCCGGCGCTGGTGGCGCCGATCGAATTCACCATGCGGCTGGAGGATTACGCGGCGCTGGGCGGCCATCTCAGCTATCTGCGCTCCCTCGACCAAGTGCTGGCCGGCGAGGGCGGCCGCAAGCTGCCGCAACTCGACGGCAACCCCTGGCCGCTGTCGCCGTCCGACAGCAAAAGGTCGCATGGATGAGAGAGCCGCCGCACATCCGCCTGCTGGCCTGCGGCCGGCGCGTCCATCTGCAGGACGGGCCGATCGATCTGATTCTGGAGGCCTGGGGTTCGCCCGCCGCCGTGCGGGCGGCCCATCGGGCCGCGGCTTCGCGGATGAACGGTCTGCTTGATGAGCTGTGCGAGGAATTGGCGATCCTGCGGGCGCCGGTCGGTGCGCTGTCGCCGGTGCCGCAAGGCACCGTCGCCCGGCGCATGTGGGACGCGGTGCGGCCTTATGCCGACGAGTGCTTCATCACGCCGATGGCCGCCGTCGCGGGTGCCGTGGCCGAGGCGGTGCTGGCGGCGATGGTCGCGGCCGCCCCGCTGGATCGGGCCTACGTCAACAACGGCGGCGATATCGCGCTGCATCTGGCCCGCGGCGAACGTTTCACCACCGGCCTGATCGACCGGCCGGACCAGCCGTCCATGATCGGCACGGCAATCGTCGAGGCCGGGGACCGGGTGCGCGGCATCGCGACCAGCGGGCGCCACGGCCGGTCCTTCTCGCTCGGCATCGCCGACGCGGTCACCATTCTGGCCGGCGGGGCCGCCGACGCCGATGCGGCCGCGACCATCGTCGCCAACGCAATCGATCTGCCGCGCCATCCGGGGATCGTCCGGGTGCCGGCCGACAGTCTCGCCCCGGACAGCGATCTCGGATCGCGTCTGGTCACGCGCGACGTGCCGCCGCTGTCGGACGGGGACCGCGACCAGGCGCTGCGGGCCGGGCTCGATCGGGCCGCCGGCCTGATCGCCGCCGGCCGGATCGCGGCGGCGTCCTTGCATCTGCAGGGCGTCACGCGGACGATCGGCGCGCTCGTTCAGACTCATCAAGAAACGCAACCGGTTCGGAGGATGCACCATGCCTGAAGTCGTGCTGCGCAAACGAGCGCTGATCATCGAGGAAATCTTTCACGAGGGCGGCCCGCCCGCCGCCGTGCCGCTGCGCCGGGGGGCCGCGATGGCGCTGATCCACAACCCCTTCGCCGGCCGCTATGTCGAAGAGATCCAGCATTTCATGAAGGATCTGGAGCCGCTCGGCCTGGCCATGGCGCGCCATCTGCTGGCGGCGCTCGGCGGCGACGCCAAGGCGATCCAGGGCTATGGCAAGGGCGCGATCATCGGCGCGGCCGGCGAGCTGGAGCATGGCGCGCTGTGGCACGCGCCCGGCGGCTATGCCATGCGCGAGGTGCTGGGCGGGGCCAAGGCGATCGTGCCCTCGACCAAGAAGGTCGGTGGTCCCGGCACCCGGCTCGACGTGCCGGTCACCCATATCGACGCGTCCTACGTGCGCAGCCATTTCGACGCGATGGAGGTCGGCATCGCCGACGGACCCAAGGCCGACGAGCTGCTGTTCGTGCTGGTCATGACCACCGGCGCCCGCATCCATAACCGCGCCGGCGGCCTGAACGCGGCCGACATCAAGGGCGAGGATGGGTTGCGATGAGCGCCCGGATCCGCAAGATCGTCACCTTCGTCGATGAGGTCTTCCTGGAAATGGGCCGGCCGGTCGAGCCGCCGACCCGTCGCGCCGCCGCCGTCGCCGTGATCGAGAACCCGTTCGCCGGGCGCTATGTCGAGGATCTGACCCCGCTGATGCAGATCGGCGAAGAATTGGGCCGGCTGCTGACCGAACGCGCGGTCGCGGCGCTCGGTATTCCGGGCGACCAAGCCCAGAGCTATGGCAAGGCCGCCGCCGTCGGCGAGGATGGCGAGCTGGAACATGCGGCGGCGATCCTGCACCCGAAACTCGGCGTCCCGGTGCGCCAGGTGCTGGGCAAGGGCGCGGCGCTCATCCCGTCGTCGAAGAAGCGCGGCGGCCCGGGCGTCGTGCTCGACATCCCGCTCGGCCATAAGGACGCGGCCTTCGTGCGCAGCCATTTCGACGGCATGGAAGTGCGCATCACCGACGCGCCGCGCGCCGGCGAAATCATGGTCGCGATCGCGGTGACCGACAGCGGCCGTCCGCTGCCGCGCGTCGGCGGGTTGACCCGGGACCAGATCAAGGGCGAGGACGGGTTGCGGTAGGGTATAATAACGCATCGGCAACAGGGGCTTGGGGGATCGGGCATATGAGCATCAGGCAGGCATGGGCGGGCGCATTCGCGCTGGCGGCCATCGGAACGTCCTTCGCGGCGCGGGCCCAGGACATCACTCTCGGCGAGATCAATTCCTATTCGGCGCTGCCGTCCTTCACCGAGCCCTATCGCAAGGGCTGGCAGCTCGCGCTGGACGAGGTCAACGCGTCGGGCGGCGTGCTGGGCAAGAAACTCGCCATTATCTCGCGCGACGACGGCGGCAAGCCGGGCGACGCGGTCACCGCGGCGAACGAGCTGGTGTCGAACGATCATGCCGTGCTGCTGTTTGGCACGTTCTTCTCGAACATCGGCCTGGCCGTGTCCGACTTCGCCAAGCAGAAGAAGGTGTTCTTCCTGGGCGCCGAACCGCTGACCGACGCCTTCACCTGGAGCCAGGGCAACCATTACACCTTCCGCCTGCGCCCCTCGAACTATATGCAGGCGGCCATGCTGGCGGAAGAGGCGGCGAAGCTGCCGGCCAAGCGCTGGGCCACCGTGGCGCCCAACTATGAATATGGCCAGTCGGCCGTGACCGTGTTCAAGCAGCTGCTGTCGGCCAAGCGGCCGGACATCCAATGGGTCGGCGAGCAATGGCCGACCCAAGGCAAGATCGACGCGGGCGCCGTGGCCCAGGCGCTGGCGGCCGACGAGCCCGAGGCGATCCTGAACGTCACCTTCGGCCCCGACCTGGTCAAGTTCGTGCGCGAGGGCAATACGCGCGGATTGTTCAAGGGCCGCTCGGTCGTCAGCTTCCTGACCGGCGAGCCCGAATATCTGGACCCGTTGAAGGACGAGGCGCCGGAAGGTTGGATCGTCACCGGCTATCCCTGGTACGGCATCCATACGCCGGAGCACGACGCGTTCCTGAAGGCCTATCAGGCGAAATACAACGAGCCGCCGCGCCTGGGCTCGGTCGTGGGCTATAGCTCGGTCAAGTCGCTGGTCGCGATCCTGACCAAGGCCGGCTCGACCGATACCGAGAAGCTGGTGACGGCCGCCGAGGGGCTGGGCGTGACCACGCCGCTGGGGCCGATCACCTTCCGCAAGATCGACCATCAATCGACGCTCGGCGCCTTCGTCGGCAAGACCGCGGTCGTGGACGGCAAGCCGGTCATGGTCGATTTCGTCTATCGCGACGGCGCGAAGTACCTGCCCAGCGACGCCGAGGTCGAGAAGCTGCGGGCGAAGGACTGACGCCGAACGCTTCGTCGCCCCTCACCCGGTTCGCTTGTGCTCACCACCCTCTCCCGCACACTGCGGGAGAGGGAAGGGGCCCGCCGAAGGTGGGGGGTGAGGGGCGTGCCGACAAAAAGCTGATTTGGATAAAGCGGATACCGATGGGTTTTCTGGTCGCGCAGTTTCTGACGGGCCTCGCCAACGCCGCCTCGCTGTTCCTGGTGGCGGCGGGCCTGTCGATCATTTTCGGCGTCACGCGCATCGTGAATTTCGCCCACGGCGCCTTCTATATGGCTGGCGCCTATGTCGCCTATACGCTGACCGAGCGGCTATCGGGCGGCCTGGGCTTCTGGGCCGGGCTGATCCTGGCCTCGGTCGCGGTCGGGGCTTTGGGCGCGCTGGTCGAGATGCTGCTGCTGCGCCGGCTCTATCATGCGCCGGAGCTGTTCCAGCTGCTCGCCACCTTCGGCCTGACGCTGATGGGCGAGGATCTGGCCGTGCTGATCTGGGGGCCGGACGATCTGGTCGGCCGCCGCGCGCCGGGCCTCAAGGGCGCCGTCGAGATCCTAGGCCAGCAGGTACCGCAATATGATCTGCTGCTGATCGTGCTGGGGCCGCTGGTGCTGGGGCTCTTGTGGCTGCTGTTCCACCGCACCCGGTTCGGCGTGCTGGTGCGGGCGGCGACCCAGGATCGCGAGATGGTGGCGTCGCTCGGCGTCAATCAGAAATGGCTGTTCACCGGCGTGTTTGCGCTCGGCGTCGGCCTGGCCGCGTTCGGCGGCGCGCTGCAATTGCCGCGCGACGCGGTCAACCACGGCATGGACCTGTCGATCATCGTCGAAGCCTTCGTCATCGTCGTGATCGGCGGCCTCGGCAGCCTGCCCGGCGCCTTCGTCGCGGCGGTCCTCGTGTCGGAGCTGAATGCGTTCGGCATCCTGATCCTGCCGCGCATCTCGCTGGTGCTGGTGTTCCTGGTCATGGCGGTCGTGCTGGTGCTCCGGCCCTGGGGCCTGTTCGGCAAGCCCGACGCGACGCTGCGGGCGCCGGCCGCGACCGCGATCCGTCCGTGGCGGCCGCTGGGTCCGCGCGAGCGTGGTCTGCTGGCCGTGGCCGTCATCGCCGCCGCGCTGCTGCCGATCGTCGCCGGCCCTTATCTGATGACGGTCGGCGCCGAAATCCTGATCTTCGCGATCTTCGCCATGAGCCTGCAGTTCCTGATGAGCGGCGGGGGCTTGGCCTCGTTCGGCCATGCCGCCTATTTCGGGCTCGGCGCCTATGCCGCGGCCCTCCTGGTCAAGCATGCCGGATTTTCGACCCTGCCGGCCCTGGCGCTGGCGCCGCTTGCGGGCCTGGCCGGGGCGGTGGTGTTCGGCTGGTTTTCGGTCCGGCTCGCCGGGGTCTATCTCGCCATGCTGACGCTCGCCTTCGCGCAGATCGTCTGGTCGCTGGCATTTCAATGGGTCAGCGTGACCGGCGGCGACAATGGCATCCTGGGCATCTGGCCCGATCCCTGGCTGGCGACGCCTGGGCGGTTCTATGAACTCAGCCTGGTGATGACCGTACTGCTGGTCGCTTTGCTGCGCCGGGTGCTGTTGTCGCCGTTCGGCTACGCGTTCCGCGCGCTGCGGGATTCGCCACTGCGGTCCGAGTCCCTCGGTCTGGATCGCATCCGCATCCAATGGGCCGCCTTCATGCTGTCGGGCGCGGTGGCGGCGCTCGCGGGCGGGCTCTATGCCTTCCTCAAAGGCGGTGTGTTTCCGGACTCGCTCGGCATTCCGCAATCGATCGACGGGCTCGTGATGGTGCTGTTGGGCGGCGTCGGCACGCTGACCGGCGGCGTGGTCGGTGCGCTGGTCTATAAGACATTGTCGATCTGGCTGATGAGCCAGACCGACTGGTCGAAGCTGATCCTGGGCGGCGTCATCGTGCTGCTGGTCGTGGCCTGTCCCACGGGACTGCTGGGTTTTGCCGGCGATCTGTTCCATCGACGGCCGAAGGCGCCGGCCGGGCAGGAGGTCCGCGATGCTGCTTGAGGTTTCTGGGCTTCGGAAATCCTTCGGCGGCGTCGAGGCCGTGCGCGGCGTCACCTTTGCGCTGGCGGCGGGCGAGATCCTGGCGCTGATCGGCCCGAACGGCGCCGGCAAGAGCACCTGCTTCAACATGCTGAACGGCCAGATCCGGCCCGACGGCGGCAGCGTCCTGCTGGAGGGCCGTGCGCTGGTCGGGCTGGCGCCGCGGGCGATCTGGCGCCTGGGCGTCGGCCGCACGTTCCAGATCACCCAGACCTTCGGCTCGATGAGCGTGCGCGAGAACGTGCAGATGGCGCTGCTGTCCCATGGTCGTCAGATCGGCGATCTGTGGCGCTTCGCCGGCAGGCTCGATGTTGCGGAAGCCGACCGGCTGCTGGGCCTGGTCGGCATGGCGGATGCCGCCGAACGGCCGTGCGGCGAGCTGGCCTATGGCGATCTGAAGCGGGTCGAGCTGGCGGTGGCGCTGGCGAACCGGCCGAAGCTGCTGCTGATGGACGAGCCGACCGCCGGCATGGCGCCGAAGGAGCGGATCGCGCTGATGCGCCTGACCGCGCGGATCGCGCGCGACAGCCGGATGGGCGTGCTGTTTACCGAGCACGACATGGACGTGGTGTTCGAGCATGCCGACCGGGTCATGGTGCTGAATCGCGGGGCGTTGATCGCCGAAGGCACGCCGGCCGAAGTGCGGGCGAACGAACAGGTCCGCGCGGTCTATCTGGGCGAAGGCCGGCTCTATCACGCGGCGGCGTCATGATGCTGAGCGTCGAAGGACTGAACAGCTTCTACGGGCCGGCGCATATCCTGTTCGACGTCGGGCTGCGGGTCGGCCCGGGCGAGGTCGTGGCGCTGCTCGGCCGCAACGGCGCCGGCAAATCGACCACTTTCCGCTCGATCGCCGGCCTGGTGCCGGCGCGGCGCGGCCGGGTCCGGTTCGGCGACGTGGATATCTCGCGTAGCGCACCCTACGAGATCGCGCGGCTGGGCCTGGGCTATGTGCCGGAAGACCGGCGCATCTTCACCGAACTGACGGTCGAGGAGAACCTGTCGGTCGGCCGGCAGCGGCCGCGCGCCGGTGCGCCGACCTGGGATCCCGAGCGGCTCTACGACCTGTTCCCGAACTTGGGCGAGATGCGGCGCCGGCTGGGCGGGCGCATGAGCGGCGGCGAACAGCAGATGCTGACCATCGCACGCACGCTGATGGGCAACCCGTCGCTGGTGCTGCTCGACGAGCCGTCGGAAGGGCTGGCGCCCAAGATCGTCGAGCAGATGGCCGCTGCGATCATCGCCATGAAGCGCGAAGGCCTGAGCCTGGTGATCTCCGAGCAGAACCTGCATTTCGCCCGGTTGATCTCCGACCGGGCCTATATCATCGAAAAGGGCCGGGTGCGCTTTTCCGGGACCATCGCCGAGATCGACGCCAATGAGGCGATCCGCGACGCCTATCTCGCGGTATGATAGAGACGAAGACGAAGAAACTGGAGGAAGCATGCCCGTCGACCCGACCGAGACGCCGCGCCGGCGTCGCCAGGCCAGCCCCTATAGGCTCGACGAGCAGGTGGGTTTCGTTCTGCGCCAGGCGGCCCAGCGCCACACGACCATTTTCGCTGCCCTCATGATCGACGAACTGACCCCGACCCAGTTCGCCGCCTTGGCCAAGCTCACGGAAGTGGGCCCCTGTTCCCAGAACAAGCTCGGCCGCTTCACCGCCATGGACGGCGCCACGATCAAGGGTGTGATCGATCGGCTGACCAAGCGCGGCCTGACCGAAACCAGTCCCGATCCGGACGACGGCCGCCTGCTGATGGTGGCCCTGACCGACGCCGGCCGGAGCGTGGCCGAGCGCGCGATTCCGGCCGGCGCGCGCATCACCGAGGAGACGCTGGCGCCGCTCACGCTGGACGAGCAGGGGCAGTTGCTGGGGTTGTTGGGGAAGTTGAGGTAGGGCGCTGCCGATTGTGCTACCCTGCACGAACGACGTAACACATATGGGCGGCAGCCATGACCGAGGCGACCTTTACCTTCCGCGTCGAAGAGACGCTCAAAAGCGAGTTCTCGGCCGCCGCTAAGGCGCGCGACCGGACCGGCGCGCAGCTCATCCGCGACTTCATGCGCGACTTCGTGCGGCAGCAACAGGAGGCCGCCGACCATGAATCCTGGTTCCGACGCCAGGTACAAACTGGCATTGATGCCGCCAACGCCGGAGACGTGGTGTCGGCCGAAGACGTCGAGGCGGAGGCCGCGGCCTGGCGTGCCAAGATGCGGCGCGAGCTGGCGCAGGCAGAACAGGCCGCGCCGCCCCGCTCGAAAGCGTGAAGCTGATTTGGACAAGCCTGGCGCAGGCCGACCGAAAACAAATCCGTCAGCACATCGCGCAGGATAACCCTGCGGCAGCGATCGCCCTTGATGAAATGATTTCAGAAAAGGCGTCCCGCCTGGTCGATCATCCCAATGTCGGCCGGCTTGGTCGTGTCGCCGGCACGCGTGAGCTGGTCGTCCATCCAAGCTACATCCTGATCTACGATAGCGCCGGTGATCAGGTGCGGGTCTTGCGTGTCCTGCACGCAGCCAGGCAATGGGCGCCGACGCGGAAGTGACGCTGCACATTCCGGCTCAAATTATCTTCGAGTGAGCGCGGATTAGACGAGGCCAGTCCGAGTTCATCGATGTCGGCGCACATTTGATGAGCGCATAGCTTTGAATCTACACCATGCCCGATTCTGCGGCTGGACTGTTCCAGATAAGTCCATTGAGACGCCAAATCCGTCTCATGCTGCGTTTCCCAATAGGGCATATCCAAATGGGGCTATGAGCGTCGGGTGGTTCAAGGACAGTCCGGTTTCGGCCGCTCCGCTTCGAAGGCGGACATTCACGCACCGCGCGATTCGATAGCAAGTTGCCAGAAATTGATGTCGCATCGAGCGACATCTCGACTTGAGATACCTGGGCTTGAGATACCTGGGCGCTCCCGCTAAGAGTGAGTGAACACGACCAAAGGACCTTAGAACCATCTTGAGATAAATCGTAGGTGTCCGATCTAGAACAAAAATCTTACAAGTCATTTAGCGTCAACGCGATCACGGCTAGCATCTTGGTCGCGAGTATGGGGGCCGGGTGTCTGGTGCTTTTATATTTCACCGGAGGGCTTATCTTTTTGCCCAGGAAAGCAGGGAATCTTCCGTTTGTGGGTGTTTTTCTAATGACGCTTGGAGTCTTGGCGCTCTGTAACAGCCTGCTTGGAATGCCAAAACTTGTACTAGCGAAAAGCCGCATTTCAGTGCGCCGCATAACCGGCACATATTATGCAAGTTGGACCAGCTTGGCCCCATTCGAACTCAGCGAGTACGGCGGTAGTATCAACGCTCAGGTGATCGGTCCAGATGTTGATGCGGGAACTAGGAAGATGGGTAGGTTCAACATCGGCTTGGACGGGATGCGGGTCGCAGGCGATGATTTGCTAGCCGAGTTGACGAAGTGGCGGGCTGAAGCCTTTCGGGCGGCCTCCTGAGCGAAACAAGCGTTCGAACGACGGACCGACTCTACCTCCAATGTCCCCTCTTGAGATGGATTTCAAACTCGCTGAATAGCCGCCTTGGGTCGAACGCAGCGGCCGTCTGCCGAAATCACCGCGCTACCCCGTCACCACCACCGGCACCCGCGTCGCCGGCGGCGTATTCCGGCTCCTCAGGCTGCGCACCACCCCATCGATGATCGTCATGCCGATGCCGGGCAGGTCGCCCAGTTGGACGCTGTCCAGCAGATGCTTGCCGGCGGAATGCTGGGCCTTGTCCATGATGACGAAATCGGCCGCGCGGCCGACTTCGATCAACCCGCTGTCCAGCTCGCGCATCCGCGCGGTATTGCCGGTCGCGAAGCAGAAGGCGAGCTCCGCCGGCACGTCGCCCAAGGACGACAGCATCGCCACCATGCGCAGGATGCCGAGCGGCTGCACGCCCGAACCGGCCGGGCCGTCGGTGCCCAGGATGACGCGTTCGAGCTGACCCAAACCCTTGGCGACCCGCAGCGTATGCAGCGCCGCGCGCTCGTTGCCGTTATGGACCAGCTCCAGCCCGCGCCCGCATTGCTCGCACAGGCAGGTGATCTGGTCGTCGGGCAGCGCGGTATGGCCGCCGTTGATATGGCCGATGATGTCGGCATCGGCCTCCAGCACCACGTCCTTGTCGATCAGGCCGGAGCCGGGGATCGACGGGCCGCCGGTATGGATGGTTGATTGAATGCCGTATTTCCGCGCCCAGGCGACCATCTGCTTGGCCTCATAGCCGGCCTTGACGCTGCCGAGCCCGACCTCGCCCAGCAGTTTGACCCCGGCGTCGGCCAGTTCCTTGAAGTCGGACTCGACCATGCCCTGCTCGATCACCGGCGCGCCGGCCAAGAGCTTGACGCCGGCCGGCCGGGCATTGGCGAAGGCGCGCTGGTGGAAGATCGCCATGGCCTTCAGCCCGACGATATCCTTGGGCCGGCCCGGCGTATGAACCTCGCCGGCCGAGATCATGGTGGTGACGCCGCCGTGCAGGCTGCTGTCGATCCAGCCCATCTGGTTCTGGCGCGGTGTCCAGTCGCCGACGACCGGATGGACATGGCTGTCGATCAGGCCGGGGGTGACCGCGGCGCCATTGGCGTCGATCACGGTCGTGGCGCCTTCGGTATCGACATCCTTCTCGCGACCGATCGCGGCGATCCTGCCGCCGACGCAAACGATGGTATCGGCATCTAGGATCGGCCGGGCCAGGTCGCCGCTCAGCAGCAGGCCGATATTGCGGATGACGAGCTTGGCCGTGCCATCCGGTTTCGCCTGTTCGTCCTGCGCCATCGTCGCCTCCCGGAGCCTATTCGCGTCTCGTTAGTATACGAATGATTTTGGAATGAGCAAGCGATGACCGCTTTTGCACTACACCCGTAATGCGTGTCTGTATTTCGGAAACTCTATAAATTTGCAGATGCAAATTCTCGCGATATCGGCCTACTGGTTGGCAAAAATACGGTTAAAGGATGATTACTCATACATATTGACAGCGCATGGGGCCGCGATCACTCTTCGGGCCAAGGGACGTCATCAGAGTTCGTCCACGCGCTACAGGGAGGATGCGAAACATGAACGGCACACGTTCGGGATGGCTCATTGCGGCCGCATGTCTGGTCTCGCTCGCGGCACCGACCGCCAGGGGCGACGATCTGCCCAAGCTCAAGGAAAAGCCGACCTACAAGGTCGGGTTCGCCCAGACCGAGAGCAACAATCCGTGGCGGCTGGCGCAGACCCAGAGCATGAAGGACGAGGCGGCCAAGCGCGGCTGGCAGCTGGTCTATACCGACGCCAACAGCTCGGCCGCCAAGCAGGTCGCCGACGTCGATTCGATGATCGCGCAGCATGTCGATGTGATCTTCCTCAGCCCGCGCGAGGAAAAGCCGCTGATCCCGGCGGTGATGAAGGCGAAGAAGGCCGGCATTCCCTTGTTCCTGGTCGACCGCGGCGTCGATCCCGCCCTAGCCAAGGCCGGCCGCGATTACGTCTCGTTCATCGGGTCCGACTTCGTCGAAGAAGGCCGGCGTGCCGGCGAATGGCTGGTCAAATCGACCGGCGGCACCGCCAAGATCATCGAGCTGCAGGGTACCAGCGGCTCCTCGCCGGCGAACGACCGCAAGAAGGGCTTCATGGAGGTGATCGCCAAATCGCCCGGCATGCAGATCGTGGCGAGCCAGGACGGCGATTTCACCCGCGACAAGGGCCGCCAGGTGATGGAGACGCTGCTCCAGGCGCATCCGGAAGCGACGGCGGTGTTCGCGCATAACGACGAGATGGCGCTGGGGGCGATCACCGCGCTGGAAGCGGCCGGCCGCCATCCGGGCAAGGACATCACGCTGGTGTCGATCGACGGCGAAAAGGACGGCCTGCAGGCCATCATCGACGGCAAGCTGGGTGCCACGGTGGAATGCAACCCGCGCTTCGGGCCGGGCGCGTTCCAGGCCGCGGCCGACTATGCCGCCGGCAAGAAGATCGAGCCGGTCGTGGTCAATCAGGATCACTTCTACGATTCGAGCAACGCCGCCCAGAGCCTCGCGGGCTCCTACTGACGCACGGGGGGCGGCCTTCGGGTCGCCCCCACTCGAAACGATGGGAGTGCGCATGAGCGACGAGATTCTGCTGTCGATGGCCGGCATCGCGAAAAGCTTCTCCGGCATCATGGCGCTCAAGGATGCGAGCCTGACCGTGGCAGCCGGCGAGGTGCTGGCCCTGATCGGCCAGAACGGCGCCGGCAAATCGACGCTGATCAAGGTGCTGACCGGCGCGCTGCCGCGCGACCGCGGCACGGTGCGGTTCGAGGGGGCGCCCGTCGCGTTCCGCACGCCGCAGGACGCCCAGACCGGCGGCATCGCGACGATCTATCAGGAAATCAACCTGGTGCCGCTGCGCTCGGTCGCCGAGAACATCTTTCTGGGCCGCGAGCCACGCCGCTGGGGCCTGATCGACTGGCGCCGGATGCATGCCGAGGCCGCCCAACTGCTAGCGCAGTTCGACGTGCGGGTCGATGTCCGCCAGCCGTTGAACCAGTTCAATACCGCGACCCAGCAGATGGTCGCGATCGCGCGCGCGATCGGCCAGCAGGCGCGGCTGGTGGTGATGGACGAGCCGACCTCGTCGCTCGACGATCATGAAGTGGCCGTGCTGTTCGACGTGATCCGGCAATTGAAGGCGCGCGGCATCGGCGTGATCTTCGTCAGCCACCGGCTGGACGAGCTTTATGCCGTGTGCGACCGGGTCACGGTGATGCGCGACGGCATGACCGTCGCCGACCAGCCGATGGCCGGCATCACCAAGCTGGAACTGGTGGCGGCCATGCTCGGCCGCAGCCTGGCCGAAGTGCAACAGTTCGGGGCCACCGCGTTCGACGAGGATTTCGCGCCGCGCCCGACCAAGATCATCGAGGTCAGGGGGCTGAAATCCGCGCCGCGCGTCGCCGCGGTGGATATCGAGGTGCGCGAGGGCGAGATCGTCGGGCTCGCAGGATTGCTCGGCTCGGGCCGGACCGAGACGGCGCGCGCGATCTTCGGCATCGACCGGACCCAGGCCGGCACGATCAAGCTCGGCGGGCACGAGACCGGCTTTCGCAACGCACAGGATGCGATCCGTGCCGGCATCGGCTTCTGTTCGGAGGATCGCAAGGTCGAAGGCATTGTGCCCGACATGTCGGTCCGCGATAACCTGACGCTCGCCTTGCTGCCGCAGCTGACGCGCCATGGCGTGATCGATCAGGTCCGCCAGCGCGAGATCGTCGACCGGCTGATCAAGCGCCTGGGCATCCGGCTGGCCAGCGCCGACCAGAAGATCCGCGAGCTGTCCGGCGGCAATCAGCAGAAGGTGCTGCTGGCGCGCTGGCTCTGCATGCAGCCCAAGCTGCTGATCCTGGACGAGCCGACGCGCGGCATCGATGTCGCGGCCAAGGCCGAGATCCAAGGCCTGATCCGCGAGCTGGCGCGCGGCGGGCTGGGCGTGCTGATGATTTCCTCGGAGCTGGAAGAGCTGACCGAGGGGTGCCACCGCGTCACCGTGCTGCGCGACGGCCGCTCGGTCGCGGCCTTCGACCATGCCGAGGCGACCGAGCATGGCATCATGACCGCGATGGCCCACGGCCCGGCCGAGGTGGCCCATGTCGGAGCTTGAGGTCGTGGCGCCGCGCCGGGCACGGCTGGTGCTGCCGCGCGGCGGCGCGCTCGGCGGCACCCTGCTGTCGCTGGCGGCGCTGATCCTGTTCAATCTGGTGGCGACGCCGCATTTCATCAGCCTGCAGACGCTCTATGTCAACCTGACCCAGGTGACGACCATCGTCATCGTCGCGGTCGGCATGACCATGGTGATCGCGACCGGCGGCATCGATCTGTCGGTCGGCTCGCTGATGGCGATCTCGGGCGCGCTGGCGCCGCTGATCTTCGCCGGGCACCTGCTGGGCGTCGGGCCGGGGCCGCTGGCCGATGGGCTGGCCTTCGTCGTGCCGGTGCTGGTTGCCATGCTGTTCGGCAGCTTCAACGGCTGGCTGATCGCGCGCTTCCGCATCCAGCCGATCGTCGCGACCCTGGTGCTGTTCATCGCCGGGCGCGGCATCGCCCAGGTCATGACCAACGGCAATCTGCAGGCGTTCCATAATGTCGCCTTCCATACGCTGGGTCTCGGCCGGGTGCTGGGCGTGCCGATCCAGGTCTGGCTGATGGCGGCGATCGTCGGCATCGCGACCTGGGTCATCGCGCGCACGCTCTATGGCCGGCAATTGCTCGCGGTCGGCGGCAACGAGGCGGCGGCCAGCCTCGCCGGCCTGCCGGTCGCGCGCATCAAGATCCTGGTCTATGCCATCTCCGGCCTGCTCTCGGGGATCGCCGGCCTGATCGTCATCGCGATCAATTCCTCGTCCGACGCCAATCTGGTCGGGCTGGGCATGGAGCTGGACGCGATCGCGGCGGTCGCGGTCGGCGGCACGGCGCTGACCGGCGGGCGGGCCTCGATCATCGGCACGCTGCTGGGCGCGCTGATCATCCAGCTGCTGCGTTATACGCTGCTGTCGCATGGCATCCCGGACGCGGCGGCGCTCGTGGTCAAGGCGGCGGTCATCCTGGTCGCGGTCTATATCCAGCAAGTCCGGCGGGCGCCATGACCAGCATCACCGAGACCCTCGTCGCCGGCCCGAAGCGTGGCGGCCGCCACGCGGCGATGCTGCAGCGTCAGGGCGTGGTACTGGCCCTGCTGCTGCTGATCCTGTTCGGCGCCTGGCGCTACGACGATTTCCTCGGCCTCTACAACGTGATGAGCGTGCTGCGCTACAATGCCATGTTCGCGCTGGTGGCACTCGGTATGGGCTTCGTCATCATGACCGGCGGCATCGACCTGTCGGTCGGCGCCACGGCGGCGCTGGCCAGCGTCGTGTCGGCCGGCGTCAGCGATATCGGCCTCGGCGCGGGGCTGGCAGTCGGCATCGCCGCCGGGCTTGCGGTCGGGCTGGTCAATGGATTGGTGATCGCCTGGGCCAAGCTGCCGGCCTTCGTCACCACGCTCGCGACCATGCTGGGCGCGCGGGGGCTGGCACTGCTGATTTCGGGCAATCAATCGGTCTCGGTCTCATGGGACACGCATTTCACCGACCTGGGCGGCGGCGATTTCCTGACCCTGCCGATCCCGGCCTGGATCGCGGCCGCGGCCTTCGTCCTGGGCGCGGTGCTGTTGAATTTTACCCGCTTCGGCCGGGTCGTGCTGGCGATCGGCGGCAATGAAGAGGCGGCGCGGCTGATGGGCCTGCCGGTCCGGCGGACCAAGCTGCTGGTCTATGTGCTGAGCGGCGGCCTCGCCGGGCTGGCCGGCGTCATCCTGGCATCGCAGTTCGGCGCGGGCCAGCCGACCGAGGGTCAGGGCTGGGAGCTGTTCGCCATCGCCGCGGTGGTGGTCGGCGGCACCCTGCTCAGCGGCGGTATGGGTTCGGTCGGGTTCACGCTGGCCGGGACCCTGCTGCTGGGCCTGATCTTCAACATCCTCAATTTCGAGAACGGCAAGGGCGAGTTCACGCTCAGCGCCTATTGGCAATCCGTCATCCGCGGCGCGTTTCTGCTGCTCGTCGTGCTGCTGCAGAACCGGCTCGCCCGGCGACCGTCGTGACGGCAAATCAAGGATCGTGACGGCAACCAAGATCGGGGAGGATCATGGCCGAACTTCACTACGGCATCCTGGATGCGGAGCGCGAGTTGCTCGCGGCCATTCTGGCGGACAATCGGGGCTATCGGGCGGTGTGCCACCTGCTGCGGCCGGGGCATTTCCTGTCGCCCGGCCATCAGCGCCAATTCGCGGCGATGGCCGCCGCGATCGAGCGCGGCCGGCCGGTCGATCCCGGTCTGCTGGCGCCGGAAGACCGATCGCTGGCAGGACTGCCGCCGATCGATCCGCTCGACCATGCTTTGATGATCTACGGCAGCTTTCTGGGCCGATCCGCGATCGACGCGATGTCGCCGGCACTGGCGATGTGATCAGGCCCCGAAACGGTTGGACCAGTCGCGGGCGACGGTCACCATCGCGTTCGTGAGAATTGTCAGATCGTCCGGCTCGATCACGAACGGTGGGGCCAGGTACAGGATATCGCCGAACGGACGGGACCAGACGCCCAGCTCGATGAAGCGGCGGCGCAGCCAGCCGGTGTCCTTGAGGGCGGTCAGCTGGATGACGCCGATGGCGCCCTGGACCCGGACATCGACGATGCCGGGCAGGCTGCGCGCCGGCTCCAGCCCCTGGCGGAGCGCCGTCTCGATCGAGCGGACCTGGGCCAGGCGCGGCTCGCGCTCGAACAGGTCGAGCGAGGCATTGGCGGCGGCGCAGGCGAGCGGGTTGGCCATGAAGGTAGGCCCGTGCATCAAGGCTGCCGCCGGATCGTCGGACCAGAAGGCATCGAACACATGCCGGCGCGCGACGGTCGCGGCCAGCGCGATGGTGCCGCCGGTCAGCGCCTTGGACAGGCACATGATGTCGGGCACCAGTGCGGCCTCGTCGCAGGCGAACAGGCGGCCGGTCCGGCCGAAGCCGGTCATGATCTCGTCGGCGATCAGCAGATGGCCGTTGCGCTGGGCGGCATTGGCGATGCGGCGCAGCGTGTCGCCGTCGTGGAATTTCATGCCGCCGGCGCCCTGCACCAGCGGCTCGACGATCACGCCGGCGATCTCGTCCCTGTGGCGCGCCAGCAGGGTTTCCAGCTGGGCGATCCGGTCGAGGTCGGTCGGCAGGTCGGCGACGAACTGGGGCGGCAGGTAGCCCGCGAACCGCGCGTGCATGCCACCGTCCGGATCGGTCACCGACATGGCGCCGAGCGTGTCGCCATGATAGCCGTCGCGGAACGACACGAAGCGGTGCCGGCCTTTGACGCCGCGGTTCAGCCAGTACTGCACGGCCATCTTCATGGCGACCTCGACCGCGACCGAACCGGAATCGGTGAAGAAGACATGGTCGAGATCGCCCGGCAGCAGCTTGGCCAGCCGGCGCGCCAAGCGCTCCGCCGGCTCGTGGCTGAGCCCGCCGAACATGACATGGGGCATGCGGGCCAGTTGGTCGGCGACCGCGTCCCGAATATGCGGGTGGTTATAGCCGTGGCATGCGGTCCACCAGGACGAGATGCCGTCGATCAGCCGGCTGCCGTCTTCCAGCTCCAGCCGCACGCCGTCGGTCGCGCGCACCTGGGGCGGCGCGCCGGCCAGCTTCATCTGCGTATAGGGCCGCCACAGCGACGGGGGCGGTTCCATCGACAGGCGAAGCTGGCGCTCGCTCATTCCGCGGCGGCGGTGCCGATATCCATCGGCTTGATGCCCAGGCGATCGAACAGCACGACGTCGCGCTCGTTCGCCGGGTTGTTGGTCGTCAGCAGACGCGGGCCGAAGAAGATCGAGTTGGCGCCGGCCAGATAGCACAGCGCCTGGGCCTCGTCGCTCAAGCCTTCCCGCCCGGCCGACAGGCGGACCATCGAGCGCGGCATCAGGATGCGGGCGACGGCCACGGTGCGGACCAGCTCCAGCGGCTCGAGCGCTTCCGAATGGCCCAGCGGCGTACCCTCGGTCTCGGCCAGCATATTGACCGGCACGCTGTCCGGATGATCCTCCAGCGTCGCCAGCGTCCACAGCATGCCGACCCGGTCCGAGCGCTGCTCGCCCATGCCGATGATGCCGCCGGAGCAGACATGGATGCCGGCGTCGCGCACATGCGACAGCGTGCCCAGCCGGTCGTCGAGCGAGCGGGTCGACACGATCTTCTCGTAATATTCCGGCGAGGTGTCGATGTTGTGGTTGTAGTAATCGAGCCCGGCGACTTTCAGCCGCGCCGCCTGGGCCGCGTTCAGCATGCCGAGCGTGACGCAGGTTTCCATGCCCAGGGCGCGCACGCCCTCGATCATGTCGCAGACCTGGTCCAGATCCTTGTCCTTCGGGCTGCGCCAGGCGGCACCCATGCAATAGCGCGTGGCGCCGGCGTCGCGCGCCTGGCGCGCATCGGCCAGCACGGCCTCGACCGCCATCAGCTTTTCCGCCTTCACGCCCGTGTCGAAATGCGCGCTCTGGGAGCAATAGCCGCAATCCTCGGGACAGCCGCCGGTCTTGATCGACAGCAGCGTCGAGAGCTGGACCCGGTTCGGATCGAAATTCTGCCGATGGGTGCTCTGGGCGCGATGGATCAGATCGGCGAAGGGCAGATCGAACAAAGCCGCGATCTCGGCGCGGGTCCAATCATGGCGAAGCTCGGCGGGAACATGGGTGTCGGGCAATTGGCCCTCTCTTGTGACAAGGCGATGAAAAGCGCGGCGGAGCATAGGCAGAGGGCGGTCGGGATGCAATGTGGGTGAAGGTGGGTCGGAATATGGACGGCTCTTGGCTTTGCGCTTAGCCGAGGGGCGCGCCCAAATCCGGCTACGGCAGCGTCTTGGCGATGCGGAATCCCAGGTTATTCTCGTGTGCCTCTGTTGGTTGTTTTGAGCGACCGTTCGTGCGCAAAACCCAGGGAACGCTATTCCAGCTGCCGCTGCGCATTACATGCTCCGCACATTCTCCACTTACCCTGGCGCTACCGTCCTCTGGGGCGTCAATATAACGATCGTACCAACAATCCTCAGCCCATTCCCATACGTTACCAAGCATGTCGTATAGCCCGAACGGGTTGGAGCGGAAGCTGCCGACGGGCGCTGTTCCGGTCAGGTCCCAGCGGCTGCCACAGCGACCGCAGTCAGCATAGTCCGCGCCGATTTCGTCGCCCCACCAGCGGGCCGTCTGGGTGCCGGCACGGGCGGAATACTCCAACTCGGCCTCGCTCGGGAGCCGGTACGGACCGTTGCCGTCTGTCGATGCCGGATCGCGCAACTTGCCATTCAGCCAAGCGATGTAGGCTTTGGCATCCCCAACGCTGACGCAGACCACGGGGTCCTGGTCCGTTTGAGGAAACCCGGGGTTTTGCCACCCCGCGTCGGCATGCTTTCGATATTTGTGATTGTCGAAGAGCGTGCAGCCGCCGGCGGTCGTATAGCCGGTGTCCTGAACGAAGGCTGCGAACTCCTCCTTCGTCACCGGGTACATGCCCAAACCGAACGGTCGGGCGATCGTGACGGGGTGCTGTGGATGCTCCTGCTCCAAGTAAGAGCGCACAAATGCGGGCAGGTCATACGCTGCCGCGGACTTTAAATCCCGTTGCGTGTCGGCCGCCGACGATCCCATCAGGAAATTCCCTGCCGGAACGACCACCATCTGGGGGCAATTGGGACAATCCCGAAGCCTCTGGCCGCTTTGCATCGGCTCCATGCCCGCGAGGGCCGGGCCGGCATAGATCAGGAGCAAAACGGCGGCGACAGGTGCCGCCCAGCTTTTGGCCATCCGCGCGATCTCCGGGATTGTTCAATTCAGCATTGAGGTAAAGAACGGTGGCTGTCCCGTCGAGCAGAAAACTCGCCGCGATATCCGTCCTTCAGCGAATCCCCGCCTGCCGCACCATCGTCCGGGCGATGACGCGGTGGAACGGCAGGATCGCGGCCAGGTAGGCCCGGCCCAGCAGGTTGTGGGTCTTGACGATGGTCGTCGCGGTCACGCTGTGGTGGCCATCGATGGTCGCGACATCGACGACCAGGCGGAAATCCAGATGCGTGTCGTCCAGGCCCAGCACGATGCGGTCGGGCGTCTGGGTCAGGATCGGAAAGATGCCGATCCGGTCGGCACTGCCGGCCGGCGCCGGCGTCGGGTGCTTCAGGCCGAGCGGGGCGACGATGCGGTTGCGCAGCGCCATCAGCGCGCCGGCCCAGCGCGGCATGCGGCCGATCATGCGCCGGGCGACGGCAGGCGCGTCGAGCGCGCCGTCGGTGGGCGCCATGCGGAACGCATCGGCGAATTCGGCGCCGGGCAGCAGCTGGCGGGTCGCGGCGTCTGGGGCGATCTCTCGGGCGTCGATGGCGGCTCTCCGGTCGGCCAGGCGCCGATCCGGCCATGATGCGCGCTTCCGGCGGGTTCGCCCAGACGCGCGTTGTTTGATGCAACCGCAAATGTATCCGTGGGTCTTGTCAAAACACTGGCTTCGGCTCTGTTACATTGGTAATGAATCAACAGCCGCGGCGTTCTCCGACCAAGACGAGCTCCATGTCCTTGGACGACAAGTCTTCGCAACTGCGCCGATTGAAGATCGATCGCACGCCGGCGCCCGTGCGCGGGGGGGCACGGCTGTGGTGGGGCGGCGGCGTTATCCTGCTGCTGGCGGTCGTCGGGACCGGAATCTGGCTGTGGCTCGGTCGGCCGGCCGCGGTGCCGATCCGCGTCGCGGTCGCGCAGAAGGCGATTGCGAGCGACGGCCCGGTCGCGGGCGCCACGCTGCTCGACGCGTCGGGCTATGTCGTCGCCCGCCGCCAGGCGACCGTGTCGGCCAAGATCACCGGCAAGGTGACCGAAGTGCTGATCGAAGAGGGCCAGCATGTCGAGCGGGACGAGGTGGTCGGCCGGCTCGACGATTCCAACACCCATGCCGCGCTCGATCAGGCCCTGGCCCAAGTCAAGCAGTCGCAAGCGCAGCTGCGCTCGGCCCGCACCAGCTATGCCGATGCCCGGCCGATCTACGAGCGCAGCCAGAAGCAGTCGGCGGCCGGCATGGTCAGCCGCGACAGCTTCGACAATGTGAAATCGGGCTACGATGCGCAGCAGACTGCGGTCGATGTCGCCGAGCAGGCCCTGGCCGTCGCCACGGCCAATCTGGTGGTTGCCCAACGCAACGAGGACGACACGGTCGTCAAGGCGCCGTTCGCCGGTGTGATCACGGTCAAGGCGGCGCAGCCGGGCGAGATCGTCTCGCCGATCTCGGCCGGCGGCGGCTTCACCCGCACCGGCATCGGCACGATCGTCGATATGGACTCGCTGGAAGGCGAGATCGACGTGAATGAGAATTTCATCGGCCGCGTCCATGCCGGCCAGGCGGTGACGCTGAAGCTCAACGCCTATCCGGACTGGCAGATCCCGGGCGCGGTGATCGCGGTCATTCCGACCGCCGACCGCTCCAAGGCGACGCTCAAGGTTCGGGTCGCCATCCAGCAGAAGGATCCGCGCATCCTGCCGGAAATGGGCCTGCGCGTCGCCTTCCTGGCCGATGCGCCGGCAGCGGCGGGTGCGCCGATCGCCGCCGGCGTCACCGTGCCGGCCGATGCGGTGCTGGCGTCGGGCGAGATCGGCACCCTGTTCGTGCTGCAGGGCGACCGGCTGGAGCGCCGCTCGGTCCGGCTGGGCCCGCGCAGCGGCGAGACCCAGACCATTCTCGCGGGCCTGGCGGCCGGCGACCGGGTGGCCGAGGGCGACCTCTCGAAGCTGACCGAAGACACGCGTTTCAAGATCGAAAATTAGGCCGCGACAGCCCAGTAGCCGAGGAGGGTCCCCCGATGAGTGCGATCGTCACGCTCAAGAGCGTCGTGAAGCGGTACAAGCGCGGGAAGGAACAGGTCGAAGTGCTGCATGCGCTCGACCTGGAGATCGAACAGGGCGATTTCGTCGCCATCATGGGGCCGTCCGGATCGGGCAAGACCACGCTCTTGAACCTGATCGGCGGGCTCGACCAGCCGACCGAGGGCGAGGTCAGCGTCGCCGGGGAGCGCATCGACCGGCTTACCGGTGGCCAGCTCGCCAAATGGCGCGCGCGCCATGTCGGTTTCATCTTCCAGTTCTACAACCTGATGCCGACGATGAGTGCGGAGCGGAATGTCGAGCTGCCGCTGCTGCTGACCTCACTCAGTCGGGCCGAGCGCAAGCGCAACGTCGCGACCGCGCTCGACATCGTCGGCCTCAGCGACCGGGCCAAGCACAAGCCCAGCGAATTGTCCGGCGGCCAGCAGCAGCGCGTCGCGATCGCCCGCGCGCTCATCGCCGATCCGACGCTCCTGGTCTGCGACGAGCCGACCGGCGACCTGGATCGCCAGACCGCGGACGAGATCCTGCATCTGCTGCAGTTGCTGAACCGCGAGCAGGGCAAGACCATCATCATGGTGACCCATGATCCGAAGGCCGCCGAGTTCGCCTCGCGCCACCTGCATGTCGACAAGGGCCAGCTGGCCGACGGGTCGAGGGCGGCGGCATGAAATACCTGCCGCTGGTCTGGGCCGGGCTCTGGCGCAAGCGGACCCGGACCCTGTTCACCCTGCTGTCGATCGTGATCGCGTTCCTGCTGTTCGGCATGCTGCAGGGCACCAACGCCGCCTTCAGCCGGGGCGTCGAGGGCGCCAACGTCAACCGGCTGGTCACGGTCAGCCGCATCAGCTTTACCGAGGATCTGCCCTTCGCCGATCTGGTGCAGATCGAAGCGGTGCCGGGCGTCGACCATGCCGCCTACGCCAGCTGGTTCGGCGCGTATTATCAGGACCCGAAGCAGTTCGTGTTCTCGTTTCCGGTCGATCCGGAGCGCTATTTCAATCTGTTCCCGGAATTCAAGCTGCCCAAGGACCAGATGGACGCCTGGGTGCGGACCAAGACCGGGGCCGTGATCGGCGCGCAGGTCGCCGAGAAATATGGCTGGAAGATCGGCGACCGGGTGCCGCTGCATTCGACGATCTGGACCAAGCCCGACGGCACGTCGGACTGGAATTTCGACATCGTCGGCATCTATGACGATCCGGACGATCACAGCCGGGCGAACGCCTTCTTCTTCAATCACAGCTATTTCGACGACGGCCGTGCGTTCGGCAAGGGCACGGTCGGCTGGTATGTCGAACGGATCAAAGACCCGACCGCCGCGGTCGCGACCGGCGCCGCGATCGACCACCTGTTCCTGAATTCGTCCGACGAGACCAAGACCCAGACCGAGAAGGAATTTCAGCAATCCTTCCTGAAGCAGGTCGGGGACATCAATTTCATCGTCACCGCGATCCTGGGTGCCGTGTTCTTCACCCTGCTGTTCCTGACCGGCAATACCATGATGCAGTCGCTGCGCGAGCGGGTGCCGGAACTGGCCGTGCTGAAGACCCTGGGCTTCACCGACGGCGGCGTGCTGGCGCTGGTCCTGGCCGAATGCCTGCTGCTGTGCGTGATCGCGGCGCTGATCGGCCTCGCCCTGGCGGCGGCCGCCTTCCCGCTGATGAAGGACATCCTGGGCATCGTGGCATTGCCGCCGCGGGTCATCGGGCTCGGCATCGGCGTGGCCGTGCTGCTGGCGCTGATCACCGGCCTGCCGCCGGCCTGGCGCGCCATGCGCCTCAACATCGTCGATGCGCTTGCCGGCCGCTAGGGGGAGGAAAACCATGAGCCTGTTCAAACAGATCGGTGCCGTCACGCTGATGAACCTGCAGAGCATTCCCTCGCGGCTCGGCAGCTCGCTGGTCATCGTCGTCGGTATCGCCGGCGTGGTCGGCGTGCTGATCTCGGTCCTGGCCATGGCGACGGGCTTTTCCAAGGCGCTCAACAATACCGGTCGGCCCGATCGGGCGATCGTGCTGCGCGGCGGCTCGACCTCCGAACTGGGCAGCACGATCTCGCGCGACAATGCGCTGACCATCCTCGACGCACCCGGCGTGCGCAAGACGGCCGAGGGCAAGCCGATCGGGTCGGCCGAGGTGATCCTGATCGTCGATCTGCCGCAGAAGGGCTCGGACTCCGGCGTCAACGTCACGCTGCGCGGGATCGGGCCCGAGGGCTTCGACGCGCGTCCGGAGATCAAGCTGATCGCCGGGCGGATGTTCCAGCCGGCCGTGCGCGAACTGATCGTCGGCAAGTCGGCCCAGGCCCAGTTCAAGGGGCTGGAGATCGGCAGCCATATCGCGCTGCGTGACAGCGACTGGACCGTCGTCGGCCAGTTCGAAAGCGGCGGCGACGCCCATGAGTCCGAGATTCTGGCGGATGCCGAAACCGTCATGTCGGCCTACCGGCGCAACCTGTTCCAGAGCGTGACCGTGCTCCTGGACGATGTGGCGGCGTTCGACGGGTTCAAGGACGCGCTGACCACCAACCCGACCCTGTCGGTCGACGTCAAACGCGAGCCGGAATATTACGCCGGCCTGTCGAAGACGCTGAAGATGATCCTGTTCTTCGTGGCCTATGTGGTCGGCGGCATCATGGCGGTGGGGGCGCTGTTCGGCGCGCTCAACACCATGTATTCGGCGGTCAGCGCCCGCTCGGTCGAGATCGCGACGCTGCGCGCGCTGGGCTTCGGCGCCACGCCGGTGGTGATCTCGGTCTTCGCCGAGGCGCTGCTGTTGGCGGCAGCCGGCGGCGCGATCGGCGCGGCGCTCGCCTGGTTTTTCTTCAACGGCAATGTCGCCAATACCTTGAGCAGCAACTTCACCCAGTTGGTCTTCCACCTGACCATCGGGCCGGACATCATGCTGCTGGGCATCGCCTGGGCCTGCGCCATCGGCATGATCGGCAGCCTGTTCCCGGCGATCCGCGCCGCCCGCCTGCCGATCGCCGTGGTGCTGCGTGCCGGGTGACGCCAGCGGTCTTTCCCTCCCGCTTCGCACGGGATTGCGGAATAAATCGTCGTCGCCCGAGTCTTGGTTTGCGACGCTAAACAGTCCTCGGGGGGCGAACAGATCATGCAGAGGTTCATCTTATTGGCGGCAATGCTGCTGACGCTGTCGGGCGGGCTCGCGGCCTGCAACTTGCCGATCCAGCCCAGCAAGCCCTCCGACGATACCAGTCGCGCCGGCGGCGGCGGGGGCTACTGACAGCCGGCTGAGCAAAACCTCACCCGGTTTGCCGCATGACGACCGAACAGGCTGTCCAATCCTGTTCGGTCGTCTGGCCGTCCCGGCCGACCAGCTCGGCGGACAGCATGACCATCGACGCGCGGCGCAACTGGCGGCCGATGTCGCCCGGCACGCGCAGGTACCAGCCGAGCGGGGCCGCGATGCCGGCCTCGGCCATCTCGCGCGCGACCAGCAGCTCGGCCCAATGCGCGCCGCTGCCGACGGCAGGGGGTGCCGACCCGGCCCGTTCCAAGCCATGGCTGATCAGGTCGACCAGGATCAGCGGCAGCGCCGGTTCCGGCGCATGGCCCAGAATATCGCAGCAACGGTCGCGACCGTCGAATTCGCCCAGCCGGCCGGCCTGGCCGATCTGGGCGACGAATTGGCAGCTGATCCGATGCTCATGCGCTTGCGCCAGCAGGGATCGGCCGGTCGCGGACAGACCCAGGGCGCGGGTCGCGCGGGAAAACCGGCCGTCCCAATGGTGGCGTATGAGCATTCTCATCGGTATCACCTCGATCGCATCCGACCGGACGCGGCACACCCATGGAGGATATCATCCCAAGCAAGTGTTGAAGAAACCTCTTCGCGTTTTCCGAACCTCCGGGTGCGTCCGCCATTGACAGCACCGCCCGCCGGCGGTCTGTTCGGCCGATCATGACCTCTCTCGATCAATTCGCCGCGGCGAAACTCGCCGATCTCGATGCCCGGTCGCTGCGCCGCAGCCTGAAGGAAACCCGCCGCGACGGCGCGGTCCGTGCCTGGCGCGACGGGCGGCGCGTGCTGTCGTTCTGCGACAACGACTATCTGAACCTCAGCCAGGACGCGCGCGTGAAGCGGGCGGCCATCGCGGCGATCGAGGAACACGGCACCGGCGCCGGCGCGTCGCGCTTGGTCACCGGCAACCATCCGCTCTATGCGGTGCTGGAAGCGAGACTGGCCGCGCTGAAGGGCACCGGGGACGCCATCGTGTTTGGCAGCGGCTATCTGGCCAATATCGGCATCGTGCCGGCGCTCGCGGGCAAGGACGACCTGATCCTGGTCGACGCGTTGGCCCATGCCTGCCTCAATGCCGGCGCGCGCCTGTCGGGCGCCCGGGTCGTGCATTTCCGGCACAATGACCTGGATCATCTGGCCGACCTGCTGGCGACCCAGCGCGGACAGTTCCGCCATTGTCTGGTGCTGATCGATCGGGTCTACAGCATGGATGGCGACTTGGCGCCGGTCGCCGCGATCTCGGCGCTGGCGGCCGCCCACGATGCCTGGCTGATGAGCGACGACGCCCATGGCATCGGCGTGCTGCCCAAGGAAGATCCGGCGCTGGTGCCGCTGCAGATGGGCACGCTCTCCAAGGCGCTCGGCTCCTATGGCGGCTATCTGTGCGCCTCGGCCCCGATCGTGGCGCTGCTCCGGAGCCGGGCGCGCTCCTTCGTCTATACCACGGGACTGCCGCCGGCCTCGGTCGCCGCCGCGATCGCGGCCCTCGATGTGATCGAGGGCGATCCGGACTGGGCGGTGACGCCGGTGATCCGCGCGCGTCAATTCACCCGGCTGCTCAATCTGCCCCGTGCCGAAAGTCCGATCGTGCCGGTCGTGATCGGCGCGGCGGCCGCGGCGCTGGCAGCGTCGGAGCAGCTGCTGGCCCGGGGCTTCCTGGTCACCGCGATCCGCCCGCCGACCGTGCCGGCGGGCACGGCGCGGCTGCGCATCACCTTCTCGGCCGGCCATAGCGAGGCGGATGTCGCGGCCCTGGCGGACGCGGTGCGACGGGTCCTGCCGTGAGCCGCTATTTCGTCACGGCGACCGGGACGGAGCTGGGCAAGACCTTCATCAGCGCGGCCCTGCTGCACGGCGCCAAGGGCGCAGGCCGGTCGGTCGCGGCGCTGAAGCCGGTCGCGAGCGGCCTCGACGACGACAACCTGCAGGGCAGCGATCCGGCCGTGCTGCTCGCCGCCCAGGACATCCGGTGCGACTGGGCCGCGGTCGAGCGGATCTGCCCGTGGCATTTCCGGGCGCCGCTGTCGCCCGACATGGCGGCGGCGCGCGAGGGCCGCACGGTCCCGTTCGAGGATGTGCTGCGCTTCTGCCGCACAACGCTCGAGGGGCCGGCCGATTTCGCGCTGGTCGAGGGCGTCGGCGGCGTCATGGCGCCGATCGACGACCGCCATACCGTGCTGGATTGGGTAGCGGTGCTGGAGATCCCGGCGCTGCTGGTCGCCGGTACCTATCTCGGCACGATCAGCCATACGCTAACCGCGCTGGCGACGCTCGCGGCCCGGCGCGTGCCGGTCGCGGCGCTGATCCTCAGCGAATCAACCAACAGTCCGGTGCCGCCGGAGGAGACCGCCGCGGCGATCGCGCGGTTCGCACCCGACCTGCCGATCTTGCCGGTGCCGCGGCTGACCGGCGCCGAAGCCTGGCGCCGGGTGCCGCTCTATGACGCGCTTATGCGATCCGGTCGAACTTCAGCCGCTTAGACCGGCCGCCGCTGACCTCCAGCCCGGCGATCGTGCCGTTGCCATGGATGACCTGGATGTCGAGCCAGGCCTTGAACAGCACGCTCGGCATCTCGGCGCGCAACTGATCGCCCTCGATTGCGAACAGGTGCCACGGACCGGCATGATGCAGCGGTCCGGCGACGGCGATCTTGGCTTCGTCGTCGCTGGGTGTCGTGATGGTCCAGACGGCGCCCAGTTCGGCGCAGGCATAGCGACCGGCGAGGCGGGTCGGCAGGTTGACCGGATCGGTCGGCACGCGTTCATAACTCGCGTGGGTGCCGGCATCGAATTCGATGCCCAGGCTGCCATGGGCATCCGGCAGCGTGGTGACGAAATCGAACGCGCCGCGCGCGGCCGACAGGCGGCCGTCGGCGGTCGCTTCCAGCGCGAAGGGCACGCCGTTCATCGAGGCCATCGGCGTGCCGTCGGGCGCGACGGAGAATTCGACCGAGGTGGCGGCTTCCCGATCGAGATAGCGGCCAGCGAGCGTGCCGAGCGGCGGCAAAGCCGGCAGCGGATGGCCCGTGACCAAACCGTCCAGCACCCGATGGGCCAGGCGATAGCAATCGACCGCCGCGTTGTTGGCGATGGCGATGATGGTCAGATTCATCTCCGGCACGCGCAGGAATTCGGTCTTGAAGCCGGGCCACAGCCCGCCGTGATCGATGGTGCGCAGGCCGCGATAGGGCTTCAGCTGCAACCCGCGCGCATAGGAATTGGGATGGCCGTTCAGGAACGGCGTCTGCTGCGCCAGCGCCTCGCCCAGCGCAGTGCCGCCGACTTGGCCGGTGGTGAAATTATGGTCCCAGCGCGCCAGGTCGGCGACCGAGGATACCATGCCGCCCTCGCCGCCCTGCGGGAAGGCATGGCCGGCACGGACAAAGCCATCGTCCTTGGGGAAGTAGCCGGTGGCGAGGCCCGGGACCAGTTCGATCGTGCTCTGGACCAGGCGCGAACGGGTCATGCCGAGCGGCTGCAGGATGCGCTCGTCGATCGCATCGCCCAGGGGTTGTCCGGTCAGTTTCTCGACGATGCGGCCCAGCAGCAGGAAATTCGTATTGCTGTAGCTGAAGCGGCTGCCGGGCGCGAAATTCAGGCTGCGCTGCAAATTGATGGCCGCCATCAGATCGTCGGGCGTGCAGGGGATCTGCAGGTCCATGCCGGACATGCGCATCAGTTCGAGGAAGTCGCGCAGCCCGCTGGTGTTATGCATCAGCTGGTCGAGCGTGATGGCCTGGCCGAAATCCGGCAGCTCCGGCAGATGCTCGTGAAGCTCCTGATCCAGCGACAGCTTGCCCTCGGCCTGGAGCAGCAGGATCGCGGCGCAGGTGAATTGCTTGGTGACCGAGGCGATGCGGAAACAGGTCTCCGGCCCGATCGGGACATCGAGCTCGATATTGGCGAGGCCGGCCGAGCGTTGCAGCAGCACCTGGCCGTCGCGCAGGATGCCGACCGTGCAGCCGGGCGTGCCGGGCTTGGCCCAGGGCTGGATCAGCCGGTCGATGTGGCCGGCGAGTTGCTCCAGATCCAGATCGCTCATCGTGACGCCCCTGTTTTGTCCGTCTTCAGCATGACGGGATGTATGTGCCATCGATAGAGGTCAGATGGCCGCTGTCGTCGGTCGTCCAAGTGACGGTCCAGTTCCGGGTGCACGGCGGGCCGCGCCGATCGAGCGACGCCCATTGCTTGGTCGCGTCGCCCGGATGCGCGAATCCTGCCGACCAAAGCGCCAGCATTAAAGCCCGTTCCGGCGAGCCGATCGGAAATTGCGCGCGCACCCGATCGGCGAACGCCTGCCGGATATCGGCCGAGGGCAAATCCGCGACCAGCGCCGGCAAGGGGCGCGGATCAGGGGCGTCGCGGTCATTGATCGATGTCAAATAACTCGAAATACCCGCGACCAGCGCCAGGGCGATGATCAGCACCAGCGCCCTGATCTGCCGGGTCACGCCAGGATCGCCTCGATCAGTTCCTGCACGCGCAGCGCCGCGCGGAAGTCGGGCAAGGTGTGCGGCTTGCCCTCGAGCATGGCGATGATCTGACCCAGCTGCCGGAACGCGCCATCGCGGCGGAAATCCTCGACCATCGGCGTGGTTTCGATCCAGGGACCGCCCTCGGTCTCCTCGGTCCGGTACCAGTCCAGGATCCGGTGCGATTTCTTCGTACCCCAGAACGTGATCTCGACCAGGTCGGGACCGACACCGCCCGACGAGCTGGCGACGGTGACCGGCACGCCGGCGGCGGTCAGGCGCGCGCCGGCATGGGTCTCGCACAGGGTCGGGTCGGCCGGGTGGCGCACGTCGAAACTGTCGAGCCTGGCCGGCCCCAGCACCCGGTCGCACAGATAGAGGAAATGCGACAGCACCTCGCGCACGAAGCCGCCCTCCTCGCGCAATCCCAGCCATTTCGCCTGGGCCTGCCAGGGCCGGGGCCAGACCGCGAAATGCTGACGGATATCGACGCCGACGAGGGTGCCGAACTCCCCGCTGGTATAAGCGTCCCGGATGACGTCGCCGGCGCGCGACGAGCCATAGGCGAAGTTGATCGCCTGGGGCAGGCCGGACGCTTCCATCCGTTCGGTCAGCGCCCGGCTGTCGGCGACATCGACGCCGAGCGGCTTCTCGCACAGCACGGGTTTCCGGGCGTCGATCGCGGCCAGCGCGTAGCCGGCGTGCGCCATCGGCGGCACGCCGATATAGACCAGGTCGGTCTGGTCCGACCGGATCAGCGCATCGGCCGGCGTGTCGAAATCGACAGTCGGGTGCAGAATCTTGGCATGGGCGCGCGCCTCGGGCGAGGCGTCCCAGCCGCCCAGGATCTCGAATTGCTCGTGCAGCGCCAGATGACCCAGCATGCGCTGGCCCATGACGCCCAGGCCCAGAACGGCGACGCGATAGGTCATGTCTCTTCCTTCATCATCAAACCGCCTGGCCGGCGCACCAGCCGCTCGACCAGGCCCATTGGAAATTATAACCGCCGAGCCAGCCGGTCACATCGACCGCCTCGCCGATAGCGTAAAGACCCGGCACCGCCTTGGCACCCATCGTCTGCGACGACAGCCCGTCCGTGTCGATGCCGCCGATCGTGACCTCGGCCTTGGCATAGCCCTCGGTACCGGCGGGCTTGAGCGGCCAGCGCTTCACTTGCTCGGCCACGCGCAGCAGCGCCTTGTCCGGGTAGGCCGCCATCGGCTGGTTCGTCATCCGGTCTTCGACCAGCGCCTGGGCCAACCGCCCGGGCAGGATCTCGGTCAGGATAGTCTTCAGCTCGGCCTTGGGCCGGGTCTTCTTGCGCTCGATCAGGTGGGCCGCCAGATCCAGGTCGGGCAGCAGATCGAGCGACACGGTCTCGCCCGGCTGCCAATAGGACGAGATCTGCAGGATGACCGGGCCGCTGAGGCCGCGATGGGTGAACAGCATCGCCTCGCGGAACCGGCGCTTGTCGCGGCTGGCGACCGTCTCCAGCGACACGCCGGACAGCGGTTGCATGAAGGCCAGATCCTCGGGCCCCACGGTCAGGGGCACCAGCGCCGGCCTTGTCTGGGTCATCTTCAGGCCGAACCGGCGGGCGATGTCATGGGCGAAGCCGGTGGCGCCCATCTTGGGGATCGACAACCCGCCGCTCGCCAGCACGAGCGCGTCCGCTTCGACCGGCCCGCGATCGGTCTCGATCCGGAACCGGTCGGGCTTCTCGATCGCCGTGACCTTGGTGTCGAGCCAGATCTGGACCTGCACGGCGGCGCATTCGGCCAGCAGCATCGCCAGGATCTCGCGCGCCGAGCCGTCGCAGAACAGCTGGCCCAGATTGCGCTCGTGGTAGGGGATGCGGTGCTTTTCGACCAGGGCGATGAAGTCATGCTGGCTGTAGCGCTTCAGCGCCGATTTCACGAAATGCGGGTTGGCCGACAGGAAGCAGTCGGGCAGGGGTTCGCGGTTGGTGAAATTGCAGCGCCCGCCGCCGGAAATCAGGATCTTCTTGCCGGCCTGATCGGCATGGTCGATCAGCAGCACGCGCCGGCCGCGACCGCCGGCGCTGAGCGCGCACATGAGGCCGGCGGCGCCGGCCCCGATGATGACGGTGTCGTACCTATCCATGGGATGGGATCAGTAGACGGTGGCATGGCGCCGGGGCAAGGGGTGTGGTCGCCGCAGGGTCATGGGACCCGGTGCAGCACGGCCGCGAGCCGGCTGTTGCCGTCGGCCGAAACCCACAGCAGGCCGGCGCTGCCGTCGGGCGCCGGGGTCAAGGTCAGCTTGGGCTTGTTCATCCCGGCGAAAACCAGGGCGCCATCGACGACCTGGCCCGTCACCGGGGTCGTATGGCCCGGCCCGTTGGCGAGGACCCCGGAGATTTCGACGCCCCGGACCGTCTGGCCCTCGATCTGGGTCACCGCCAGCATCACCTCGCGTCCGGACGTATAGTTGCCGTACCATTTACCGGCCAAACCGCCGGGCGTGATGACGAGATCCGCCGGCAGCGCCAGATCGGCGCTGGGACCGTCGCCCCAATGGGTCTCGCAGGACGACAGCGCCGGCGCCTGGCCGGTCTCGGCGGCGGCGAGCCAGCACGGGCCGAAGCGACGGGCGAAATAGACCGACGAGCCGACGCCATGGCCCTCGATCACCGCCGGCCGGTCGATGATCAGATGCGGCACGCCGCGCTCGGTCAGGATCTGGTCGGCCTTCGGCCCGCGCCCGCCCGGATCGAACAGATCGCGGCTGAAGAAGCTGATCACCACCGGGATATGCGGTAGTGCCTCCAGCTTGGGATAGAGCAGCGTGGCGTTCCGCTCGAAGCCGAAGCGCGAGGCGTCGCCATAGGCGGCAGGCGCGTTGACCAGGACGGCGGTCAGCTTGTCGGTCCGGCCCGCGGCGGTCAGCGACAGCCACGAACCGAAGGATTGGCCGGCCGTGACCAGCTTGGCGTAGCCCTGGGCCTTCAACTGGTCGATCGCCGCCAGCAGGGCCTCGGTGCTGGGTTCTTCCTGATCGACGGCGATGCCGCGATTCAGCCGATAGACGTCCCAGCCGGCATCGCGGAACATCGCCATCACGGCCGGCGTTCCGGACGCGGCGTCTGCCACCGTCTGCGACAGACCGTGGTTCCAGATGATCGCGCCATGGGCGGCAGCCGGCCCCTTGACCGTGCCGGGATAGGCCGCGATCAATTCGGTTTCGGCCCAAGCCGGGCGGGCGATCAGGACGAGCAGGAGCAGCAAAAGCAGGCGGCGCATCAGAATCTTCCCGGTGGAAAAGGTTCGAAGTCGATCGGCGGTGCCGTTGACGACAGCCTCAGGCATGGGCGGCCAGTCGCCGCTCCAGGCCCTGCACGGCGAGCGTCAGCGGGAACAGCACGGCGAAATAGACCAGGGCCACCACGGTATAGACCTCGAGCGGCCGATAGATCGCCGCGGTCACGACCTGGCCCTGATACAGCAGGTCCGGCACCGCCAGCACCGAGACGAGCGAGGTGTTCTTCAACTGGATGATCGACTGGTTCATCAGCGGCGGCAGCATGCGCTTCAGCGCCTGGGGCAGGATGATCTTGCGCATCTGCTGCAGCCGGTTGAGGCCGAGCGCCCGACCGGCATCCCATTGCCCGGCATCGATCGACAGCACGCCGGCACGGATGATCTCGGCATAGAACGCGCCGCCGTAGAGGCTCAAGGTCAGCGTCGCCGCCAGCGCCGGCGACATGGAGATGTCGAGCAGCACCGGCAGCGCGTAATAGAACCAGACCAGCTGCACCAGTAGCGGCGTGCAGCGGAACACCTCGATGTAGAAGATGAGCGGCCAGGTGGTGAAGCGGGACTTCGCCAGCCGGCCCAGCCCCGCCGCCGTGCCGACGATCAGGCCCAGCACGACGCACAACACGGTATAGAGCAGCGTATAGCCGAGCCCGACCAGCACGAGGCTCCGGTAGGCCCACAGCGAACCGAAGTCCCAATGATACATCGCCGTGGCCCTAGAAATTGACCGCCGGCGGGATGTCGCTCGTCTGCACGCCGACCAGTTCCAGGTTCTTCGATACCCACTCGCGCACTTGGCCGATGCTGCGGTTGTAATCGACCCAGACGTCGACATAATCGCGGAACGACTTGTCGGCTTCCTTGCGCACGCCCGGATTGGTCGTGGTGCCCATCAGCGGCTGCGGCACGATCAGCTGGCCGACGGTCGGGTTCTTCTTCAACACGGTCAGCGACAGGATAACGACCAGGATCTGGCAATCGACCCGGCCGGTCTGCAGCGCCAGCGTCGCCTCGTCGGCGGTCTTGAACCCGACGATCTCGGCCTTCGGACACAGCCGGCGCGCGATCGCATCATGGGACGAGCCGATATCGACCGCGATCTTGACCTTGGGATCGTTCAGCTCGGTCCAGGTCTTGGGCTCGAAGCCCTTCTTGGCCAGGATGGTGAAGGCGTTGGTGAACAGCGGCTTGCAGAAATCGATGACGAAGGCGCGCTTCGGCGTCGGGTTGACGCCGAACATGATGTCGATCTTGTTGGCTTCCAGATCCAGCACCGCGTTGCCCCAGGTACTCTCGACGATCTCCAGCTCGGCCTCGAACTGCTGGGCGAGGTCGGTCGCCATGTCGATGCAGAAGCCCGACCATTTCCCGCCGACCAGATCCTTGTGATAATAGGGCTCGCCGCCGGCGATGGCGCCGATGCGCAGCTTCTTGGTCCGCTTGATTTTGTCGTAAGTCGATTCCGGCGCATCGGCGGCCAGTGCCGCGGGAAGGCGCAGGCCCGAGATGAGGGCGGCGCTGCCGGCGAGTAAGGCGAGCGATCGGCGTGAAATCATCGAGCAGTCTCCGAGGGTCTGCAGGCGACCCCTAGCCTTGGGAAATCAATGTCCTGTGCCGATCCTAACGCGCGGCCGGAACGGCGTGGAAGGGGGAATGCGCAGCAATTTCCACGATTGATCCGGCGCCGGGATCGGCTAGCCTCGCCGGGATTGCTTTCCAGAGGTTTCGCCATGCATCGCTTGCGTATCGCCGCCCCGGTCGCCGACATCGATCATCTGGCATTCGACCTCGAATCCTGGACGCCGGTGCCGGCCGCCGGCGACACGGTCGTGGTCGAAATCCGCGCGGCGGGTGTCAACCCGAGCGACGTCAAAGCCTGCTTCGGCCTGATGCCTCACGCGGTCTGGCCGCGCACGCCGGGGCGCGACTGGGCCGGGATCGTGACGCAAGGCCCGCAGGACCTGGTGGGGCTGGAGGTCTGGGGCTCCGGCGGCCAGATGGGCGTCGGGCGCGACGGCAGCCACGCCAGCCATATCGTCGTGCCGCGGGCGCAGGTCCGACCGAAGCCGAAGACCCTGTCGCTGCTGGCGGCGGGGGCGGTCGGCGTGCCGTTCGTCACGGCCTATGAAGGCCTGCGCCGCGCCGGCCTGCCCAAAGCCGGCGACAGCGTTCTGGTCATGGGCGCCAACGGCCGGGTCGGGCAGGCGGCGATCCAGATCGCGGCGATGCTGGGCGCGGACGTGTTCGGCGTCACGCGCCGGGCCGAGCCGTTTCGCGGGCCTTCGACGGTGCCGGTTCGCATGATCGATGCGTCGGTCGAGCCTGCCGGTGCCGCCGTGCGGGCCCAGACCGGCGGACGCGGCGCCGACATTGTCTTCAACACGGTCGGCAGCCCGTATTTCGAGGCCGCCAACCAGGCGCTGGCGCCGGGCGGCCGGCAGATCCTGATCTCGACCGTCGATCGCACCGTGCCGTTCGACATCTTCGCCTTCTATCGCGGCCGTCATAGTTTCGTCGGCATCGATACGCTGGCGCTCGCCGACGTCGATTGCGCAGAGATCCTGGCGCTGGTCACGCCCGGGTTCGAGAGCGGCGCGCTGACGGCTTTCCCGGTCGCGGCAGCGGACGTCTATCCGCTGACGCGCGCGGCCGAGGCCTATCGGGCGGTCCTCGCCGGCGCGCCCGGGCGGGTTGTACTGGTGCCCTGAGCGGCCGCTCGAAAGTGGTTCCGTACAAGACTCGCGCGGTAAAGCCTGGCAGGATTTGAGGTATCCGGCGGCTTTCTAACGGGCCACCGATCTTGCGTGAAAGGTGGCCGCCCGTGTCGAACCAGAAGCCTCATGCTCGCCGCTGGACCCATTATTTCCTCGTTGCCGCCGGCGTGGCCGCGGTCGCCGGCGGCTCCGCCGTCCTGCTCGGCCATCCGACCCGTCCGGCGGTCGCCCAGGCCGCTCCCGCGGCTCCGCCGCCGGTGACGGTCAGCGTGCCGGTCCAAAAGGAAGTGACCGAGTGGGACGAATATACCGGGCAGTTCGCCGCGGTCGATTACGTCGAGATCCGGGCCCGGGTCCCTGGGTACCTGACCGAGATTCATTTCACCGACGGCCAGATCGTCAATAAGGGCGATCTGCTGTTCGTCATCGACCCGCGGCCGTACGAGATCGAGTTGCAGCAGGCCGAGGCCCAGCTGGCGACGGCCTCGGCCACGCTCGACCTGGCCAATCGTCAATTGTCGCGCGCGGCGACGCTGCGCGAGAAGGATTTCGTCGCGCAATCGACCTATGACGAGCGGACGCAGACCATGAAGGTCGCCGCGGCCTCGGTCGAGACCGGCAAGGCCGCCGTCCGTCAGGCGCAGCTCGATCTGGAATTCAGCCATGTGACCGCCCCGGTGACCGGCCGCATCAGCCGGCACGAGGTCTCGATCGGCAATCTGGTCAGCGGCGGGGCCGCCGCCAGCACGCCGACCCTGCTGACCACGATCGTCTCGCTCGACCCGATCTATCTGAACTTCGACATGAGCGAGGCGCAGTTCCTGTCCTATGAGCGTGCCGTCGCCGGCGGCCGGTTGAAATCCACCCGCGACAAGGGCGTGCCGGTCTTCGCGCGCCTGACCGACGAGCCGACATGGACGCGCGAGGGCGTGCTGAATTTCGTCGATAATCAGGTCGATCGTAGCGCCGGATCGATCCGGGCGCGCGGCGTGTTCCCGAACCCGAATTTCTTCTTGACGCCCGGCCAGTTCGGCCGGCTGCGCATCCCGGGCTCCGACCCCTATCAGGCGATCCTGGTGCCGGATGCCGCCGTGGTGACCGACCAATCCTCGAAGCTGGTCATGACCGTCGCCGAGGACGGCACCGTCGTGCCGAAGCCGGTCCGGCTCGGGCCCATGATCGACGGCCTCAGGGTCATCCGGTCGGGGCTCGATCCCAAGGACCGCGTCGTGATCGACGGGCTGGTGCGCGCGCGGCCCGGATCCAAGGTCACGCCGCAGCCGGGCGAGATCAAGCCCGCGCCGGCGGCCGGCGGCTGAGGGCCGGCACCATGAACCTCTCGCATTTCTTCATCGACCGGCCGATCTTCGCGGCCGTCGTCTCGATCTTCATCACCATCGTCGGCGCGGTCGCCTATTTCGTGCTGCCGGTCGCGCAATATCCCGAGATCGCGCCGCCGACCATCGTGGTCACCGCCTCCTATCCCGGCGCCTCGGCCGAGGTCGTCGCCAACACGGTTTCCACACCGATCGAACAGCAGATCAACGGCGTGGAAAACATGCTGTACATGGTCAGCCAGTCGACCGGCGACGGCAATGTGTCGATCACCGTCACCTTCAGCCTAGGCACCAATCTCGATATCGCTCAGGTGCTGGTGCAGAACCGGGTGGCGATCGCCCAGCCGCGCCTGCCGGATACGGTACAGCGCCTGGGCGTGACGGTGAAAAAGAACTCGCCCGACCTGATGATGGTCGTGCATCTGTCCTCGCCCGACGGGTCGCGCGACCAGCTCTATATCTCGAACTATGCCACGCTGCAGGTGCGCGACGTGCTCTCGCGCATCGATGGCGTCGGCGACGTGCGCATCTTCGGCGCGCGCGACTATTCGATGCGCATCTGGCTCGATCCGGAAAAGGTCGCGGCCCGGGACCTGACCGCGGGCGAGGTCGTGGCGGCCTTGCAAGCGCAGAACGTCCAGGTCTCGGCCGGCGTGCTGAACGCCCCGCCGACGCCCAATCCCGGCGCGTTCCAGATCAATGTCGAAACGCTGGGTCGGCTGGTCGACCCGCGCCAGTTCGAGAATATCATCATCAAGGCCGATACCGGCGGCCGGGTCACCCGGATCCGCGATGTGGCGCGGGTCGAGCTGGGCGCGCAGGATTACGGCACCGCCGCCTACCTCAGCAATCGTCAGGCGGTGCATCTGCTGATCTTCCAGCAGCCTGGATCGAACGCGCTCGCGACCGCGAATAGTGTGATCTCGACGATGGAGACGCTGTCCAAGTCGTTCCCGAGCGGCGTGCGCTACGACATCGTCTATAACCCGACCAAGATCATCGCCCAGTCGGTCGACGAGGTGGAGAAGACGATCCTCGAGGCCGTAGTGCTGGTCGTGATCGTCGTCATCCTGTTCCTGCAGACCTGGCAGGCCTCGCTCGTCCCGGTCATCGCCATTCCGGTCTCGCTGATCGGGACCTTCGCGGTGCTGGCCGCCTTCGGCTATTCGCTCAACAACCTGTCGCTGTTCGGCCTGGTGCTGGCGGTCGGCATCGTGGTCGATGATGCGATCGTCGTGGTCGAGAACGTCGAACGAAACCTGCGGCTGGGCATGGGCCCGCGCGAGGCGGCGCACAAATCGATGGACGAGGTCGGCGGCGCGCTGATCGCCATCGCGCTCGTGCTGTGCGCGGTGTTCATTCCAGCCGCCTTCATTCCCGGCATTTCCGGCCAGTTCTTCCGCCAATTCGCCGTCACGATCGCCGCCTCGACCGTGATCTCGCTGACCGTGTCGCTGACGCTCAGCCCCGCCCTCTGCGCGCTGCTGTTCAAGCCGCATGTCGAGGAGCACGCGCGCAAGCATTCGCTGCTGACGCGACCGCTCTTCGCCTTCTTTGGCGGTTTCAACCGGCTGTTCGACTGGCTGTCGGACAGCTACGGCCGGCTGACCGCGCGGCTGACCCGCATGGCCGTGCTGATGCTGGTGGTCTATGCCGCGCTGATCGGCCTCACCGGCTTTCAGTTCGAGCGGGCGCCGACCGGCTTCATTCCGGATCAGGATCAGGCCTATCTGATCATCGTGCTGCAATTGCCGCCGGGATCGTCGCTGGCGCGCACCGATGCGGCGGTTCGGCGGGCGGCGTCGATCGCGCTCGACACGCCGGGGGTCGCTTACGGCGTGGAACTGGCGGGGTTCGACGGCGCCACCTTTACCAACGCGCCCAATGCGGGCGCGATCTTCGCGGGTCTGAAGCCGTTTCCCGAACGCGTCGCCCTGGGCCAGACCGACATTACGATCCAGGCCGAATTGCGCAAGCGCCTGGGCGTCATGCAGGAGGCCTTCACGCTGGTGATCCAGCCGCCGCCGGTGCGCGGCATCGGCAATTCCGGCGGCTTCAAGATGATGATCCAGGACAAGCGCAATCGCGGCCTGCCGGCACTGGAAGCGGCCACGAGCGAGATCCTGGCCGCCGCCAACAAGACCCCCGGCCTGGTCGGCGTGTTCTCGCTATTCAACACGCGCACGCCCAAGGTCTATGCCGACGTCGACCGGGTGAAGGCCGAGATGCTCGACGTACCGGTCGGCAACGTATTCGATGCGCTGCAGATCTATCTGGGCTCGGCCTATATCAACGACTTCAACTATCTGGGGCGCACCTACCAGGTGACGGCCCAGGCCGATGCGCCGTTCCGCGAGGATGTCGACAGCATCGCCCGGCTGAAGACAAGGAACGGCCAGGGCAAGATGGTCCAGCTTGGCGCCGTGACCGATTTCCGCGACATCACCGGCGCCTATCGCGTGCCGCGTTACAATCTCTATCCCGCGGCCGAGGTGCAGGGGTCGCTCATGCCCGGCTATTCGACCGGTTATGCGCTCGCCGCCATGGAAAAGCTGGCCGCCGAGAAGCTGCCGGACGGGTTCGGCTTCGAATGGACCGAGCTTAGCTATCAGGAAAAACTCGCCGGCAATTCCGGCCTGCTGGTGTTCGCCGCTTCCGTGCTGTTCGTGTTCCTGGTACTGGCGGCGCAGTATGAAAGCTGGGCCCTGCCGCTATCGGTCGTGCTGATCGTGCCGATGTGCCTGCTGGCGGCGGTGACGGGGCTGCTGCTGCGCGGCATCTCGGTCAATATTCTGGCCCAGGTCGGGTTCGTCGTGCTGGTCGGCCTTGCCGCGAAGAACGCGATTTTGATCGTGGAGTTCGCCCGGCAAGCCGAGGAGGAGGGCCAGGACCGGTTCCACGCTGCGGCCACGGCGGCCAGAACCCGCCTGCGGCCGATCCTGATGACCTCGTTCGCCTTCATCCTGGGCGTCGTGCCCCTGGTGGTCGCGACCGGTGCCGGCTCGGAGATGCGTCAGGCGCTCGGCACCGCGGTGTTCTCCGGCATGCTGGGCGTGACCGGCTTCGGCCTGATCTTCACGCCGATCTTCTATGTGGTGATCCGCGGATTGGCGACGCGGCGAAAGGCGAAAGGGGTGACGCCCTCCGCTTAGGCGGTGGATTTCCGGAAGGTCGGTTTGGTGAAGGCCAAGCGGAAGCCGGCGCGTTCGGCGTTGCGGGCGCTGGTGTTGGCCGGCCGGGCCGAAACACTGGCAAGATCCAAGCCGGCGCGTCTGGCGTCGGCCAGCCTTGCGGCGAGCAGCGCCGCCTGGACGCCACGCCCGCGATAGGTCGGCTGCGTGCTGGCGATATAGAGATGGGCGACCGGGCCGTAAGCCGTGTCCAGCAGGGCGAGCCCCGCCGATCCCGCGATCTCGCCCGCGATCAGAGCCAGATAAAGCGTGGTGTCGTCTCGGCCCAGCGCGACGCGCGCCAGGGTCTCGAGCAGGCTCGCCGGGCGCCGATGGGCCTGAACCGAGAAGCCCGCGACGCAATGGGTCACGAAGCGCTCGGCGAGCGTCGCATCGACGCGCCGGATCTCTATTCCGATGGACGCGGGCGCCGCCAGATCGGCATCGGTCAGGGATCGCCCGAAAACATTCGAAAAGGCGTCGACCCGATACCCCCGGCTGGCCAGCAGCTCGAACGCGCCTGGGTCGGCATGGGGGCAGAGGTCCAGCTCCGTCGCCAATCCGTGCGGCTCGTACAATTCCTCGATGGTGACCAGATCGTCCGGCGTGACCGGCGCGCCCATGCCGATTGCGACCGCATGGTTGAGCTTTCGGCCTAAGGACGGGTCGGTCGCGATGGCGACGCCGCCCGCGATCGGCCGGGCCACGGCCGTTCGTTCCGGATGGATCCTGGCGTAGAGCTCGATCTGCCGGGTCAGATGGCACGCCTCGGCCGCTTCCAGTCGATGGGCGATCTCGGGGGCGGCGAACAACATGGGAGAGCGGGAGGGCGCCTCAGCCCACGGCCGCGATCAACATTTCGTTCGCCGGCAGCCGGACCACCGCCGTCGTGCCGTGACCGACGATGCTTTCCAGCTCGAGCACGCCCTGGTGCAGCTCTACCAGACGCTTGGTCAGCGGCAGGCCCAGGCCGGTGCCGGGATTGCGGCGGTTGAGGTCGTTGTCGATCTGGCGGAACGGCTCCAGCACGATCGACATGTTCTCGGGTGCGATGCCGATGCCGGTGTCGGTGACCTTGAGCAGCACGCTGTCGCCGCTCGCCTCGACCGTGACCGACACATGGCCGGATTCGGGCGTGTATTTGATCGCGTTCGACAGCAGGTTCAGCAGCACCTGACGCAGGCGCATGCCGTCGCCCAGCACCGAGGGCAGTTGCGCCGGCACCCGGCCGGCCAGCGTGATGCCGGCGCGTTCGGCGCGGGGCTTCAGCATGCGCACCGCGCTCTCGACCAGCTCGCCCAGATCGACCGGGTCTTGGATCAGCTGCATTTCGCCGGCTTCGGTCTTCGAGAAATCCAGGATGTCGTTGATCAGGCCCAGGAGATGGCTGCCGCTGTCGCGGATGTCGCCGGCATATTCCCGATAGCGGCGATGGGCGGCGACGTCGTTGCCCAGCATCTCGCCATGGATCAGCTCGGCGAAGCCGATCACGGCGTTGAGCGGCGTGCGCAACTCATGGCTCATGCTGGCCAGGAATTCGGATTTGGCGCGGCTACCGGCCTCGGCTTCGGCGTTGGCCTCGATCAGCGCGCGCTCCAGCTGCCGCTGGGCGGTCACGTCGCTGCGCAACGTGACGATGCCGCCCTCGGTCGTCTGCCGTTCGACGATGCGCAGGATCCGGCCGTCGGTGGTTTCGAACTCGATCGGCAGGGTCGGGTTGAGATGGGCGGCGATGCGGGCCGTGCGATATTCGTCCTCATGCCCGATCGCGGCCGGGATCAAGCCGCGCTCCATCCGATCGTCCAGCAGCTCGCGGAAGGATTGACCGAATTCGATCTGGTTGTCGGGATCGGGATCCAGCACATGGGCGGCATCGTTGCACAGCACCAGGCGATCTTCGGAATCCCACAGCAGGAAGCCCTCGGTCAGCGCGTCCAGCGCATTGCGTAGCCGCTCCTCCGCTTCCTCGGCAAAGTTCCGGGCCATGTCGAGCTGCATGGTATTGACCGCGAGGGCCGCCGCCTGGCGCTCCAGATCGGCGAAATCGCCGGCGCGCTCGACCATCTCGCGTTTCAGGCGCCAGCCGAGCAGCATCAGGCACAGCACCAGTCCGGCGGCGGCGAGCCCGGTCATCAGCGTCTCGTGCCGCCATTCGGCGAGAGCCGCACTGTCGTCGACCGCGACGAAGACCGTGATCGGCAGCTTCGGATCGGCGACATAACCGACGATCCGGTGCTTGCCGTCGACCGGGGACGCTGCCTGGTAATTGCCGCTCTGGCCCGGTGCATAGGCGTCGGTCGCGGCTGCCGGCGCCTTGAAGGCGGGCGGGTTGGCCAGATCGATCATCGGATGGCGCCACAGCAATCTGCCATCGGCGCGGGCCACGGCCACGGCACCGCCGACGCCCAGATCGAGCCGGGCATAGAACCGGTCGAATGCCGCCAGGTCCAAATAGGCGATGGCGACACCCAGCAGGTGGCCGTCGGCGTCGCGGAAGCCGCGGCTGACCGGCAATTGCCAGCCTTCACCGTTGGCGATCGGGGTCGGAACGCCGATGAACAGGCCGGTCGGCCCCTGCTCGCGCTGCGCGGTGAAGGCATCGAGGGCCGTGACGGGCTGGTCGCCGTCGCGGCCGTAGAGCAGTTTTCCCTGATCGTCCGCGACCGCGAAGCCACGGACCAGGCCGGATTCGTCGGCCATCCGGGTCATGACGCGGGTAAAGGCCTCGGCGCCGCGCCGGGTGATGAAATCGCCGGTCGTCAGGTCGAAGACCATGCGCAACCGCTGATCGACGCTATCCAGATTATGGGCCGCATGCTCGTCGAGCACGCGCGCCAGATTGCGCGATGCGCTTTCCGCTTTGCCGACCGCCGATCGATAGGAGTTCCACACCACGGTGCCGCCCAGAAGGACGAGCGCAGCGGCGAGCGCCAGCACGGCAGCAAAAAGGCTTCTCGGTGTGAGAGAAGGCATCGGCATCCTCGGTTCCTACCGGGAATCCGGTGGGCGCAGCAGATTTTACGAAAAATTTACCGCACGCAAGGGGTAGGTGAATCCCGCAGGCCCGAACGGCGAATTCGCATAGTCCATGGGCGACCGATGGATCTTTTGTTGCGCGAAGGACCGCTCGTACCGGTCATGCGCCCATGGAAAAGGCCGCGCCGTTTGCACGGCGCGGCCCTTCTGCCCACATCGCCTAGTAGTGGCGATAATAGTGGTAGTGCGGATGATAGTAGCCGGGGCCGTAGTAGACCGGCGCCGGCGAGTAGTAGACGGGCGGCGGCGGCGGCGGGGCGTAGTACACCGGCGGGGGCGGGGCGTAATAGACACCCGGCAGGCCGACGCCCACGGAAACGAAGGTCCGAGCCTCGGCCGGCGCGGCCGCGCCCAGGGTCGCGGCAAGGCCGAGTCCGGCGGCGGCGATAGCCAGCTTATGACGAAGCATTTTTAAAACTCCTTATCCGAACAACGACGTTCGTACAGATGAAGTACGCTTGGGAACCCGGTTTCATTCCCTTTGGTTCGTCGATCGGGCCATGGCATTTTTGGTACCCACCTACGCATGCGAGAGCCATATGACTGCCACGATCTTCCATAATCCCCGCTGCGGCACCTCGCGCACGGTCCTGGCGTCCCTGCAGGACCAGGGTCTCAACATTCGGATCGTCGAGTATCTGAAGCAGCCGCCCGACCGGGCCGCCCTGGTCGATCTGCTGAGGCAGCTCGGCATCGGCCCGCGCGGTCTGATCCGGCGCAAGGAGGCGGTCTATAGCGATCTGCGGCTCGACGACCCGACCCTGTCGGATGATCGGCTGATCGATGCGATCCTGGCCCACCCGATCCTGATCGAACGGCCGATCGTGATCACGCCCAAGGGTGCCCGGATCTGCCGGCCGATCGAAAAGCTGGCCGAGATTCTTTGAACCGATCTAACATCGGCCAAAGGAATAAAGCGGGAGGCGGTTGAGATGCGGGTCGGCGTGATCGGGTTGGGTTCGATGGGCATGGGCATGGCGCTGAGCCTGGTGAAGGCCGGCCATGCGGTCGCGGGCAGCGACGTCCGGGCGGCGGCGGTCGATAGCCTGGTCGCGGCCGGCGGTCTCGCGGCGGCCCATCCGGGGGCGGCGGCCGAGGGGGCTCAGCTCGTCATCCTGATGGTCGTGAACCAGGCCCAGGTCGAGACCGTGCTGTTCGGGCCGGACGGCGCCGTGGCTGCGCTGCCGAAGGGGGCGGTGGTCATGCTGTCCTCGACCGTGCCGGCCGCCTTTGCCGAGGCGCTCGACGCCCGCCTGACCGAGACGGGCCACGTGCTGCTCGACGCGCCGGTGTCGGGCGGGGCGGCCAAGGCCAAGGAGGGGCAACTGACCATCATGTCGTCCGGCGCGCCTGCCGCCTATGCCGTGGCCGATCCGGTGCTGGCGGCGGTCGCCACCACGGTCTATCGGCTTGGCGACCGGCCGGGCATCGGCTCGACGGTCAAGACGGTCAATCAACTGCTGGCCGGCGTGCATATCGCGGCCGCGGCCGAGGCGATGGCGCTCGGCACCCGGGCCGGCGCCGATCCCCGTCAACTTTACGAGGTGATCTCGAACAGCGCCGGCGGCTCCTGGATGTTCCAGAACCGGGTGCCGCATATGCTCGACGGCGATTTCACGCCGCTGTCCTCGGTCGAGATCTTCGTCAAGGATCTGGGGCTGGTGCTCGATACCGGGCGGTCCTTGCGCTTTCCGCTGCCGATCGCGGCCGCCGCCCACCAGCAGTTCCTGGCCGCCGCCGGCTCCGGCCATGGCGGCGAAGACGATGCCGCCGTGGTCAAGGTCTACGAGGCGGTCGCCGGCATCAGCGTGGCGCGGCCGAAAAAATAAAACGGGACGCAAGGCAGTCGCCATCGAACGACACGGCTGAGGGCGACGGCATGGGGTAGGATGCCGCTTCCCTCGCCCGAAGCCGGATGGTCGCCGATGCCCCTTATGCCTTTTGAAATCTCGATCTGCGGCATCGAGGAGCTCGAGACGTTCGAGACGCGGGGCGTCACCCATCTGCTGTCGGTGCTGGATCCGGACTATCCGGAGCCGGAGAGCTTGGCGCTGCTGAGCCCGGCCCGTCGGCTGCAGCTGCGCTTCCATGACACCATCGACGTCCGGCCGGGCCAGATCCTGGTCGAGATCGAGCAGATCCAGCAGGTGCTGGCGTTCGGCCGCGACCTGCCGCTGGCCGACGGCCATCTGCTGGTGCATTGCCATGCCGGCATCTCGCGCTCGACCGCCTTCACCATCCTGCTGCTGGCGCAGGCCCTGCCCGAGACCCCGTCGGACGAGATCGTGGCCGAGATCGTGCGCATCCGCTCGCGCACCTGGCCGAACCTGCGCATCATCGAGCTGGGCGACGCGATGCTGGGCCGCAACGGCACCCTGGTCGCCGCCGTGCGCGCCCGCCATGCCGAATATGCCAAGCGCGTGCCGCGCTTCGTCCAGCTGATGAAGGAACTGGGCCGCGACCGCGAGGTCGAAGGGCTGATTTTCTAGACGGCGGTACTCCCGCACGCCGCGGTTTGTGCTTATGATTTCGCATGAGCGCAGCAGACGACACGGCATGGCATGACGGCTGGGCCCTGGATCGGGCCGGAGTCACGTCGGCCAAGCTGCAGGTCTATGGCGTGTTGCGCCAGGCGATCATCGGCGCGCGGCTGGCCCCCGGGCGCGGCCTGTCGGAAAAGGATCTCGCCATCCTGCTCGGCGTGAGCCGCACGCCGGTGCGCGAAGCGCTGAGCAAGCTTGCCGACGACGGTCTGATCACGATCCTGCCCCAGGCCGGCTCGTTCGTGGCGCCGCTGTCCTATGCCGGCGTCGTCGATGCGCAATATATCCGCGAGCTGCTGGAATGCGGCGTCGTGTCGGATCTGGCGCGGCGGGTGACGGCGGCGGATCTGGCGGCGCTCGACCTCTTGATCGTGCGCCAGAAGCAGGCCGTCGCCGACGGCGATCTCGCCAGCTTTCACGGGCTGGACGAAGAATTCCATCGCACGCTCGCGCTTCAGTCCGGCCATCCGAGCGTCTGGAACGCGGTCGATCAGGCCAAGATGCAGATCGACCGGGTGCGCCGCCTGTCGCTGCCCGACCCGGGCCGGCCCGCCATCGCGATCGCCCAGCACGAGATGATCCTGGCGGCGCTGGGTCAGCGCGACGTGCGCGCCGCCGGCGCGGCGATGCGGCGGCATCTGCGCGAGGTGCTGAAGATCCTGGACGAGCTCAGGGCACGGGTGCCGGGCTATTTCCTGCCCGGTGGCGATGGCGATCATCCGGCCGGGCGCGTGCCGCCGGTAGCTGTCGCGCGCACCGGCCGGCGGCGCGCGCCGATCCGCAACGGCTATCGGTTCGGCATCCCGTCCTAACTCCGCGGGAATTCATATTCCTGGGCCGAGAGTAAATCAATCTCCGGTGGCATTCGTGCGGCTCGCCCGCGGAAAACTGATATGGTAGTGTCGCCACAAATCGGCAGGCAAGCATCTTCCAAAAGATCATAAAATCTAGGGAGTGCTTGAAGATGACGGATGATCGGTTGATCCTTTCCCGGCGGACCCTGCTGGCCGGAACCGCGGTGGGCGTCGCGGCTCTGGCGGTGAAGACACCGGCCTGGGCGGCAGCAATTGCACAGGATCCCTGGGACCAGGCCCGGGCCATTGCCGGCCGGCTGGAAGGCCTGCGGGCGCTGCCCGCGTTTCTCGCGCGCGAGTTCCACCAGTTCCATGTGACCGCCTATGGCGCGGTGCCCTGCCAGCTCGTCGCGGTCCCGTTGGTCTATCTATCGTCGACGACCTCCGGACCCGGCACGGCGCCGGCCGCGGGGGCCTTCGACTGTCATGCCGCCTTCGCCGCGGCGATCGCGGCCTGTCATCGTGCCGGCGGCGGCCGGGTCGTGGTGCCGGCCGGCAACTGGTATTGCGCCGGGCCGGTCACCCTGTTGAGCAACGTGAATTTCCATCTGGCGAGCGGGGCGCAGATCTGGTTCAGCCCCAATCCGGCCGATTATGCCAAATACGGTCCGTATGATTTCGGCGCCAACGGCAACCTGGTGCAGTCGCGCTGGCAGGGCAACGACTGCTATAATTTCTCGGCCATGGTCTATGCCAAGGACCAGGAGAACATCGCGCTGACCGGCGAGGATTGGACCAGCATCCTCAATGGCCAGGCCGGCACGCTCTATAACGCGACCAATTGCTGGTGGACCTGGAAGGGTACCGTCGGCACGGCTGGCTTCGTCGCCGGTCAGCCGTCGGAAGGCACCGCCAACCCGCTCAATCAACCGATCGGCCCGCTGAACCCGGCGCTCCCGACCGCGGAGGTCAACCTGATCGAGTTCGGCGCGGCCGCCGGCGGCACCGGCAACAGCTATACCAAGGACAGCTCGTACCTGCCGGCCCTGTCCGAGGCGAATATCCCGCTCGACGCCCGGATCTTTGGCATCGGCCACCAATTGCCGCCCTGCATGATCGAGTTCTTCAACTGCCGCAATGTCTGGCTCGAGGGCTATCAGGTCACCAACACGCCGTTCTGGCAGCATCACCCAATCGCCTGCACCGACCTGGTCATCTCCAAGGTCTATGCCAACAGCGTCGGCCCGAACAACGACGGGTTCGATCCGGAGGCCTGCGACCATGTGCTGGTCGATCAGGTGACGTTCAATACCGGGGACGATTGCATCGCCATCAAGTCGGGCAAGGACAACGACATCGAATATGGCCCGGCGCAGAACCACGTGATCCGCAACTGCACCATGAACAGCGGCCATGGCGGCATCACGCTCGGCAGCGAAATGTCGGCGGGTGTGAAGAACATCTTCGCCGAGAATCTGAGCATGGAGAATCAGAACTTCGCGACCAACCCGCTCAATATCGCGATCCGGGTCAAGACCAACCTCAACCGCGGCGGCACGGTCGAGAATTTCCATGTGCGCAACGTGACCCTGCCGAATGGGATCAACCTGACGCCCAGCTTCTATAAGCCGCTCGCCGGCAGCCCGATCCCGACCAATACGGTCTCGACCAACCAGGGCGGCGTCATCACGCTGGATTGCGACTATTCTCCGGGCTCGGACAATGTCCGCATCCGGCCGCCGACGATCAAGAACATCACCCTCTCGAACGTGACCGTCACGGCGCCGCCGGGCGGGACGGCCAGCTGCTATCAGGCGATCATCGTGCAGGGCCCGGTCGCGGCCGACTACGACGGTCTGACCAGCCCGCCGCCGACGGTGGTGCCGGTCGAGAACGTGACCATCAGCAACTCGAACTTCGGCACGCCGGCGAACGCGACGGCGCCGATCTACCTCTACAATATCCAGGGGCTGACCTTGGATAATGTGACGATCGCCGGGACGGTCTACAATACGGTGCTGTCGGCCTGAGGCGATGGGACGGCCGGGCGCCTTGGCGCCCGGCTATTCCCCTTGCTTCAGATAATCGTACAGCACCTCGCCATAGGGCAGGGTCAGGTCGGCGATGAAATGCCGGCCGCCCTGGACCTTGTGCACCGGCAAATCGGCGACCGGTGCGTTGACGTGCGGGATCAGGTGCAAACGCGCCGGGCCGGTCCAGGAACCCTTCACCGTGACCTCGGTCAGGCGGAAGCTGACCAGTTGCGCAATCGCCAGGGTGCCGTCGACATGGGGGATCAGCTTCAGGCAGACCTGCAGCTTGGTCAGCGAGTCGTAGGTCTTGTCGAGGTCGCGGACATGGGGCTCCCACTTATAGGTCATGGAGCCCAGCGCCACGCGCTCGTTGGCGTAATGCAGCGTGCCGGTCAGCGTGTCGTGCACGACCTCCAGCTTCGGATTGGCATGCTTCTTCGGAAAACCCCAGATCTCGCGGCCGGCCGCGATCGGCGGCTCGTCGTCCAGATACATCTGGGCGGTGAAGTTACAGGGCACGCCGTTATAATGGCACGGGATGACCACGCCTGATTCGGTGTAGTCGCCGAAGCCGGAGCTGTCCGGCATCTTGATCCATTCGTAGAACACGACGCCTTCCGGATCGGGCACCAGCGGCTCGGGCACGGCGGCGCGGATCGCGTCCTTGTCGCTTTCATAGGCGACGGTGAAATATTCGCGATTGACGAAGCGGAACGGCCCGTGCGGGTAGGACGGGGCTGCGGCCGGCATGGACGGCGTGCCGAGAATTTCGTCGCGAGTCATCTTGGGGGCTCTCCGAAGGGCGTCGATCAGTCGACTCTAGCGGTAATATGTTGCAGTGCGAAGAATTCAAGTCTTGGCGGCACGCTCCAGCTCCTGCTGGCGCAGCCGGAAACGTTGCAGCTTGCCGGTTTCGGTGCGCGGCAGGGAAGTCACGAATTCGACAGCGCGCGGATATTTATAGGGCGCGATCTCGGCCTTCACATGGCTCTGGATCGCCTTGGCCAGGCCCTCGTCGCCGCTCTGGCCGGATTTCAGGACGACGAACGCCTTGACCACGAAGGTGCGCGCTTCATCCGGTGCCGCCACCACGGCGCATTCGGCGACGGCAGGGTGCGACAGCACCGCCTGCTCGACCTCGGGACCGGAGATGTTGTAGCCGGCCGAAATGATCATGTCGTCGCTGCGCGCCTGGAACCAGAAATAGCCGTCCACATCCATCAGATAGCTGTCGCCGGTGACGTTCCAGCCGTTCTCGACATAGACCGACTGGCGCGGATCGTCGAGATAGCGGCAGCCGATCGGCCCCTTGACCGCGAGGCGGCCGACCTGGCCCGGCGGCAACTCCGTGCCATCCTCGCCCAGGATCGTCGCGCGGATGCCCGGCACCGGCTTGCCGGTCGCCCCGGGCCGGACCTGGTCGCCGGCGGCGGAAATGAAGATATGCAGCAGCTCGGTCGAGCCGATGCCGTCGATCAGATCGATTCCGAAACAATCCTTGACCAGCGATCGCGTCGCCCGCGGCAGCGCCTCGCCGGCCGACACGCCTTTCGTCAGGCTGCCGATGTCGTAGCGCCCTTTCATCGCCGCCATGGCGCGATAGGCCGTGGGGGCGGTGAAGCAGACCGTGGCGCGGTGGCGTTCGATCGCCTGCATCAGCGCCTCCGGCCCGGCATTCTCCAGCAGCAGGGTCGCGGCACCCACGCGCAGCGGGAAGACGACCAGCCCGCCCAGGCCGAAGGTAAAGGCGAGCGGTGGGCTGCCGCAGAACAGGTCGTCCGGCGACGGTTGCAGCACATGACGCGAGAACGTGTCGGTGATCGCCAGGAGGTCGCGGTGGAAATGCAGGCAGCCCTTGGGCTCGCCGGTCGTGCCCGAGGTGAAGGCGATCAGCGCCGGATCGTCGGCCGCGGTATCGACCGCCGCCATATGGCCGGGCGCTGCCGCCATGCGGGCTTCGAGCCCGTCGGCCGCATCGCTGTGCGCGATCAGGATATGGCGCAGCACCGGCGCCTGGGCCTGGGCCGTGCGCAGGTCGGCCTCGAGCCGGGCGTCGCAGATCGCGTGGCTGACCTGGCCCTTGGTGATGACCTGGACCAGTTCGCGCGGGCGCAGCAGCGGCATGGTCGTGACCGCGATCGCGCCCAGCTTCAAGACTGCGAACCATTGGGCGACCAGCATCGGATTGTTGGGCGCGCGCAGCAGCACGCGATTGCCCGGCACGACGCCCTCGCCCTGCAGCACGCGGGCGATGCGGTCGACGCGGTCCTGCAGTTCGGCATAGGACCAGGCGGTATGGTCGTCGAGCAGGCAGCGGCGCGCGCCGTCGCCGGCCGCGACCCGATCGTCGAGCAGGACCTTGGCGGCATTGAGCCGGTCCGGATAGGCCAGTTCGGGCCGATCGGCGATCAGCTCCGGCCAGGCCGCGCGCGGCGGCAGCCGATCGAGCGCGAAGCGGTCGACGAAGGCGCTGGGGCTCGATGTCATGCTGCGTCATCCGGCCGTTGATCCCGTGCCGACGAGCCTAGTCGAAAGCTTACGGCTCCGACAGGGCGGGCGTTTTGCGCGAAACCACTTCGCTCATCCGGCTGTCGAAGATCTGCTGGATCGTGGCCTGGACGTCGGGATTGGAGCCCAGGAAACGGCGGAAATCCGAGGCATGCAGCACCAGCAGCTGGCTGTAGGTGACGGCGGTGACGTCGGCCCGGCGCGGCTCGCCGGTCATCAGCGCCATTTCGCCGAAGATGTCGCCGCGGCCGAGCGTGACCGGTTCGCCCGGTAGGGTGACCTCGACCGCGCCGGACGAGATGAAGAACACCGAATCGCCGCGCTCGCCCTTGCGCACCAGCTTGTCGCCCGGCACCGCGATCAGCGGGCGGGCGAGCCGGCCCAGCCGTTCGGCCTGATCCGGCGCCAGATCGCGGAACAGGTCGATGCGGCGCATCAGCTCGCCTGGCTTCAGGCTCAGGTCGAGTCGGGGCCGCGCTTCGGTCACAGCCCGGCGCTTGCGCAGGCGCCGGCTCAGATCCTCATACAGCTCCTGGCCGATCAGGCCTTCGTCATACAGGCCACGATAGGCCTGCAGCTCCTGACGCACGGCGGCCTGTTCCAGGATGCGGCGCTCGAGTGCCGCGGAATATTCCGGATATTGCGCCTGCAACGCGTCCACCATGCGCCGGGTCCGGTCGCGCCGGATCGCCATGATGTCGTTGATGATCTGCAGCAGGCGATCGTCCAGGAAGCGCGACAGCTTCTGCCCGATGAAGCGGCTCAATTCATCCAGCAGCATACGGCTGACGACCAGACGTTCGAACCGCTCGGCCAGGCGGCCGGCCAGCGGGGTTTCGATGCGCAGACGGCGGTGTAGGAAATGGGCCCAGCGAAAGCCGAACGTGGCGCGGCCGATCCGTTTCACCGCATGGATATAGCCGCTGTGGCCATCGACGCGCGCCGCATCGACCATGCCGTCGGCGGCGCGCAGCAGCGCCTCGACCACCCGGCGCGAGGCCGTGCCTTCGGCATGGTGATTGAGCACCAACCGACGTTCGTGGCGGGCCAGCGCCACCAGCGCGATGGCCAGCCGGTCGCGCTCCAGCACGTCCGCCCGCTCGCCGTCGAGTGCCGCCACGCGCTTCTGACGCCGCCGGGTCGCGTTCTCGATCCGGGTGGAATAGCGCGCCAGGGTTTCGGCGGCGACCTCTTCGCTCATCCGGTAATCGACCGCCGTCGCCGCCAGGGAATCGCGCAGATCGGCCAAGGACAAGGCCACGACATTGTCGCGCAAGGCCTCATCGCGCGGGCTCAGCCGGTCGAGTTTCAGCAGGCGCAGGACGCCGCGCAGTGTGGTGCCGTTGACGAACAGGGTGAACAGCACGAAGCCGGTCGCCAGCACGGCGACGAAGCGCTTGACCTCGGGATCGAGCCCGACGTCTTCGGTCACGGCCAGCGCCAGCGCCACGGTGACGGCGCCGCGCAACCCGCCCCAGGTGATGACCAGCTTGTAGGCGGTCGAGACCGGCGCGCTCCACTTCAACCAGGTCAGCGGCGGCAGCACGCCGAACAGCACCACGATGCGGGCGACCAACGCGGCGCCGAGCGCCACGCCCAGCAGCAGCAGGTCCTGGGTGCCGACATCGACCAGCAGGGTCGGCACCAGGATGGCGGCCAGGATGAAGATGAAGGAGCCGGCCCAGAAGGCCAGCTGTTCCCACAGCTCGCTCAGGAAGGTCCAGTTGTACGGCGACATGCGCGACAGCGCGGTCGAGCCGAACGTGATGCCCGCGGCGACCACGGCGACGACGCCCGACACGTGCAGCTCGTCCTCACCCAGGATGAAGACCAGATAGGGCAGGGCCAGGGTCAGCGTCATTTCGGCTGCCCGGTCGCCATGCAGCAGCGGCAGGCACTGGGTCGCGATCCGCGCGGCCACGGCACCTAGCAGGATGCCGCCGCCGAAATTCAGCACGAAATGGGCGACGGCGCTGCCCCATTCGACATGGCCGCCCGACTTCAGCAATCCCACCAGGATGGTGAAGATCGCGATCGCCGCCGCATCGTTCAGCAGGCTTTCGCCCTCGACCAGGCGCGTGAGTCGCGCCGGCGCGCCCAGATCCCGGAAGATCGCGACCACGGCGGCCGGATCGGTCGTGGCCACGATCGAGCCCAGCAGCAGCGCGGGAATCAAGGGTTCGCCCGACAGTTCCGACAGAGTCCAGCCGATCAGCCCGGTCGTCACCAGCACGGCCAGCACCGCCAGCAGCAGGATCGGCGCCGCATCCTCGACCAGCCGGCGGATATCCATGCTGAGCGAGGCCTGGAACAGCAGGATCGGCAGGAAGCAGTCGAGGAAGACGGCCGAGGTCACCGGCGGGGCGGCGAACGGCCGGGCCATGGCGTCGAACGCGGTGATGTCGGGCGAGTTCAACACGAACACGGCGGCACCGCCGATCGCCGTGCCGACCAGGGCCAGCAGCACGCTGGTCGGCAGGCCGAAGCGCCCGGCGAGCGGCTGTACGATACTGACGACCAGAAGCAGACTGGCGACCGCGAGAACGATGGTGGCGACGTCGGTCGGATACAGGACGGGTCTCCGGCGGGTAGGTCGGGCGGCGCCCGCGAGCTTGCGATATGATGATGGCAAACCCGCGACGAAATAGGTGAAAAGACAGCATGCCGTTTCGTCGGCGGCCGATGGTTGCAATCTGATGTTACAGAAAGCCGGCAGATAGTCATCGCCGCGCCGGAATCGGATGCTATACGAGCGGAATGCGAATGGGGCCGGCTGGGATGTATCATCCGCCGTCCTCGTATTAAAGGCGTGCGGCCTGCCATCCGCGCGCCGACCGTATAAGGGAAATCATGCGCCTTAAGTGGATCCTCATCCTCGTCGTGATCGTCGTTATCGGCGGTTCGTATTATCACTACCGCGAGGGCGAGAAGACGATCGCCGCCGGGCACGGCCGCGGCGCCGCCGGCGGTCCCGCCGATGGCCCGCCGGGCGCGCCCGGCGGCCGACGCATGATGAGCGGCGTCAGCGACGAGCCGATCCCGGTCCTGGTCGGCACGGTCAGCCAGGGCGACGTGCCGCTCTACCTGTCGGGCCTCGGTACGGTCCAGGCCTTCAACACGGTCACGATCAAGAGCCGGGTCGATGGCCAGCTGGTCAAGATTCTGTTCAAGGAAGGCCAGGATGTGAAGACCGGCGACGTGCTGGCGGTCATCGATCCGCGCCCCTATGACGCCCAATACCGGCAGGCGGTCGCGACCAAGGCCAAGGACGAGGCGCTGCTGGTGAATGCGCGCAAGGATCTGATCCGCGACCAGGGTCTGGTCGGCAAGCAGTTCGTCAGCCCCCAGACGGTCGATACCCAGCAGTCCCTGGTCGACCAGTATGTGGCACAGGTCGCGTCCGACCAGGCCACGGCCGACTACAACAAGACCCAGCTCGACTATACCAACATCACCTCGCCGATCGACGGGCGCACCGGCATCCGCAATCTCGATATCGGCAACATCATCCATGCCGCCGATACGACCGCTTTCGTCACCATCACCCAGATCCACCCCATCACGGTGATCTTCACCCTGCCGGCCGACAATCTGCCGTCGGTCGCCAAGGGCCTGGGCGCCGGCAGTCTGCCGGTGATCGCCTATGGCCGCGACAATGTCACGGCGCTGGCCCGGGGCACGCTCGACCTGGTCGATAATCAGATCGACCAGACGACCGGCATGGTCAAGCTGAAGGCGACGTTCCCGAACGACGACGGCGCGCTGTGGCCGGGCCAGTTCGTCAATACCAGCGTGCTGGTCTCGACCCGCCACAATGGCCTGACCGTGGCATCGACGGTCGTGCAGCACGGGCCCAAGGGCGATTTCGCCTGGGTCGTGAAGCCGGATAAGACGGTCGAGATGCGCGACGTCACCGTCGCCCAGACCCAGAACAACGTGGCGCTGATCGACAAGGGCCTGGCCGCGAACGAAGAGGTCGTGGTCGACGGCCAGTATCGCCTGCAGACCGGCAGCCGGATCCAGGTCGGCGGCCAGGACGCGCCGCCGCCGACCGCCGAGGATGCCAAGCCCGAGCATCGCGAGCATCGCCGCGGCGACCATAAGGACGGCAAGGGCGGAGCGGATCCGGCGTGAACGTCTCCCACCCCTTCATCCTCCGGCCGATCGCCACCACGCTCCTGATCATCGGCGTGGTGCTGCTGGGCGGCCTGGGATATCGGCTGCTGCCGGTGGCGGCGCTGCCCTCGGTCGATTTCCCGACGATCCAGGTCGTGACCAGCTATCCGGGCGCCGCCCCCGAGATCATGGCCTCGTCGATCACGACGCCGCTCGAACATCAGCTGGGCACGATCTCGGGCCTGACCTCGATGAGCTCGACCAGTTCGTTCGGCACCAGCCAGATCACGCTGCAGTTCGATCTGGGCCGCGACATCGACAGCGCCGCGCAGGACGTGCAGTCGCAGATCAACGCCGCGGCCGGCATCATCCCGACCTCCAAGCTGCCCAACCCGCCGACCTACAGCAAGGTCAACCCGGCGGATACGCCGATCCTGATCCTGGCGCTGACCTCGGACACGCTGCCGCTCAGGACGGTCAATGACTATACCGACACGGTGGTGGCCCAGAAGCTGAGCCAGGTCGACGGTGTCGGCGTGGTCACGATCGAGGGCGGCCAGAAAGAGGCGGTCCGCATCCAGATCAACCCGACCCAGGTCGCCAATCTGGGCCTGGCGCTGGACGATGTCCGCACCGCGGTCTCGTCCTCGACGGTTGACCTGGCCAAGGGCTCGATCGACGGGTTGCGGCAATCCTTCCAGATCGGCGCCGACGACCAGCTGTTCGATGCCGAGGGCTATCGCAACCAGATCCTGGCCTATCGCAACGGCGCGCCGATCAGGCTGAAGGATGTGGCCTCGGTCGTCGACGGGGTCGAGAACGACAAGCTGGCCGGCTGGTACAATGGCAAGCCGGCGGTCATCCTGGATATCCAGCGCCAGCCGGGCGCCAATATCATCGACACGGTCGCCTCGATCCGCAAGCTGATGCCCAAGCTGCAGGCGGCGCTGCCGCCCTCGATCAAGATCGACGTGCTGACCGACCGGACGCTCACCATCCGCGCCTCGGTCGCCGACGTGCAGTTCACCCTGCTGCTGACCATCGCGCTGGTCGTCATGGTCATCTTCCTGTTTCTGCGCAAGTTCTGGGCGACGGTGATTCCGAGCGTGACGCTGCCGGTCTCGCTGATCGCGACCTTCGGCATCATGTCCTTGTGCGGCTTCAGCCTCGATAACCTGTCGCTGATGGCGCTGACCATCGCGGCCGGTTTCGTGGTCGATGACGCCATCGTCATGATCGAGAATATCGTGCGCTATCTCGAGGCGGGGGAGACGCCGCTCGACGCGGCGCTGAAGGGCGCCAAGCAGATCGGCTTCACCATCATCTCGCTGACGGTGTCGCTGATCGCGGTGTTCATCCCGCTGCTGCTGATGGGCGGCGTCATCGGCCGGCTGTTCCGGGAATTCGCCATCACGCTCAGCGCCGCCGTCGTCATTTCAGCGGTGGTGTCGCTGACGCTGACGCCGATGATGTGCGCGCAATTGCTCAAGCCCGAAGATCCGCATCACCGGCCGGGCGCCCTGTTCCGCTGGAGCGAGCGCTTCTTCGACGGCATGCGCGACGGCTATGACAGCGGTCTGCGCTGGGTGCTGCGCCACCAGACCGTAACGCTGGCCTTTACCGTACTGACCCTCGCGCTGACCGTCTGGCTTTATATCGAAGTGCCCAAGGGCTTCCTGCCGCAGCAGGATACCGGCCTGATCGTCGGCGTGACCGATGCGGCCCAGGATATCTCGTTCAGCGGCATGGCGCAGCGCCAGCAGGCGATCGCGGCCGAGGTCGCGAAGGACCCGGACGTGACCGCAGTCGACAGCTTCGTCGGCACCGGCAACGTCAACACCACGCCGAACAGTGGCCGGCTTTACATCAATCTGAAACCGCGCGACGAGCGGTCGACCTCGGCCGACCAGATCATCGAGCGCTTGAAGCGTCTGGTCGGCGGCGTGCATGGCATCACGCTCTACATGCAGTCGGTTCAGGACATCCAGATCGACAACCGTCTGTCGCGCACCCAATACCAGTACACGCTGCAGGACGCCAACGTCGCCGAGTTGGGCCAGTGGGTCCCGAAGCTGGTCGCCGAGATGCAGAAACAGCCGGAGTTGGCCGACGTCGCCAGCGACCAGCAGAATGCCGGCCTGCAGGCCTTGGTGAAGATCGATCGCGACGCGGCGGCCCGGCTGGGCGTCAGCATGCAGGCGATCGACGACACGCTCTATGACGCCTTCGGCCAGCGTCAGATCGCGACGATCTATACCCAGTTGAACCAGTATCACGTCATCCTGGGGATCGATCCGGCGTTCCAGAAGGACATGAACGGCCTCGACAAGATCTATGTCGAGGCCACGAACGGCTCGCTGTCGAACGGCACGCAGCTGTCGAACGGCGTGGTCGCCAGCACGACGCCGACCTCGAACGGCAGCCAGACCACCAGCAACGTGGCGAGCACGACCTCGCTCAACAGCGGCAAGGGCACCGAGGTGCCGTTGAGCGCGGTCGCAACGATCATGACCCAACTGGCGCCGCTGGTCGTGACCCATCAAGGCCTGTTCCCGGCCACGACCCTGTCGTTCAACGTGCCCGAAGGCGTCTCGCTCGGCGCGGCGCTGACCGCGATCCAGCGCTCGGAACAGGCGATCGACCTGCCCGAGACGATCGCGACCGGCTTCGCCGGCAGTGCCGCCGAATTCCGCGCGTCGCTCGACAGCGAGCTGGGGCTGATTCTGGCCGCGATCGTGACGGTCTATATCGTGCTGGGCGTGCTCTATGAGAGTTACATCCACCCGATCACCATCCTGTCGACCCTGCCGTCGGCCGGCGTCGGGGCGCTGCTGTCGCTGATGCTGTTCCACGAGGATCTGAGTGTGATCTCGCTGATCGGCATCATCCTTCTGATCGGCATCGTGAAGAAGAACGCGATCATGATGATCGACTTCGCGCTCGATGCCGAACGCCAGGGCATGAGCCCCGAAAAGGCGATCTATCAGGCCTGCCTGCTGCGCTTCCGCCCAATCATGATGACGACCATGGCGGCGCTGCTGGGCGCCTTGCCGCTGGCGATCGGCAACGGCACGGGCTCGGAATTGCGCCGGCCGCTCGGCATCGCCATCGTCGGCGGCCTGATCGTCTCGCAGTTCCTGACGCTCTACACCACGCCGGTGATCTATCTGTTCTTCGAACGCGTGCGCCTGTCGGTCGGGCGCCGGTTCCGGACCCGGCCGGCGCCGCGGCGGCAGATGCCGCTGCCGTTCAACGGCGTCCGCGACCCTAACGCGGCCGAGTAGGGGCGGTGGGCATTTCCGAACCCTTCATCCGCCGGCCGGTCGCGACGGTGCTGCTTGCAATCGGGCTGATGCTGCTGGGCATCGTGTCCTATCGGCAATTGGCGGTGGCGTCGCTGCCCAATGTCGATCTGCCGATCATCCGGGTCCAGGCCAGCCTGCCCGGCGCCGATCCGGAGACGGTGGCGGCCTCGCTCGCCACGCCGCTGGAGCGCCAACTCGGCACGATCTCGGGCCTGTCCCAGATCACCTCGATCAACACGCTCGGCAGCACCATGATCATGCTGCAGTTCGAGATCAGCCGGAACGTCGACGATGCCGCGCGCGACGTCCAGGCGGCGATCAACGCCTCGGTCCAGAACCTGCCGCAGGACCTGCCGCGCCTGCCGACCTTCTTCAAGGCGAACCCGGCGGCCTTTCCGATCCTGACCCTGGCGCTGACCTCGGACACGCTGCCGCCGGGCAAGATCTACGATTATGCCGACACGGTCGTCTCGCAGAAGCTGTCGCAGCTCGAAGGCGTGTCCGAGGTCGATATCAACGGCGCCGAGAAAAGCGCCGTGCGGGTCGAGGTCGATCCGAGCGCGCTCGCCAATATGGGATTGGCGCTGTCGGACGTCAGCACGGCGATCCAGTCGGCCAATGTCGACGGACCCAAGGGCAGCATCCAGGGCGACGATCGCGGGCTGATGATCACGGCGACCGATCAGCTATTCACGTCGGAGGATTGGGGCAACATCGTCATCGCCTGGCGCAACGCGGCGCCGGTGCGGCTGCGGGATGTGGCCAAGGTCAGCGACGGCGTCGCCAATACCAAGCTGGCCGGCTGGTTCGGCGACGAGCGCGCCATCGTCGTGTCGATCCGCAAGAAGCCGGACGCCAACACGGTCGAGACGGTCGACCGCATCATGGCGGCGCTGCCGCTGCTGAAGCGCTGGATGCCACCGTCGGTCCAGGTCCATGTCACCGCCGACCGCACCCGCATGATCCGCGCGGCCATCGCCGACGTGCAATTCACCATGCTGATCACGATCGGCCTGGTCGTGCTGGTGATCGCGATCTTCCTGCGCCGGTTCTGGGCGACCATGATCCCCAGCGTCACCATTCCGGTCTCGCTGCTCGCGACCTGCGCGGTCATGTACGCGTTCCACTACAGCCTGGACAATCTTTCGCTGATGGCGCTGATCGTCTCGGTCGGCTTCGTGGTCGACGACGCCATCGTGATGATCGAGAACATCACGCGCCTGATCGAGGAAGGCCATCCCCCGGTCGAGGCGGCGATCCGCGGCTCCCGGCAGATGGGCTTCACCATCGTCTCGATCACCGTCTCGCTGATCGCGGCGCTGATTCCGATCCTGTTCATGCCGGGCATCTTCGGCCTGTTCTTCCGCGAGTTCGGCGTGACGCTGTGCGCCGCCATCCTGGTGTCGGCGGTGGTGTCGCTGACGCTGACGCCGATGATGTGCGCGCGCTTTCTGTCGATCGGCAATCTCAAGTCCGTCGAAGGTCCATTCGGGCTGGCCTGCGAGCGGCTGCTGGAACGCACGATCGATGGTTACATCGAGTCGCTGGTCTGGGCGCTGCGCCATCGCTGGCTGATGCTGGCGGTCACGCTCGGCGCCGTCGTCGGGACGGTCTTCCTGTTCGTCATCGTGCCCAAAGGCGCGCTGCCGACGCAGGATACCGGCGTCATCCGGGGCGCGACCCAGGCGCCGCCCGATATTTCGTTCGCCGCGATGAGCGACCGGCAACGCGCCGTCGTCTCGGTCATCGAACAGGACCCGGCGGTCGAGAGCATCACGTCCAACATCGGCTCCAACGGCTTCCAGGGTCTGAACAACGGCAGCATCACGGTCAATCTGGTCGACCCGGGCGAGCGCCCGCGCGTCGAGGAAATCATCGAGCGGCTGCGGCCGCAGCTCGAAAAGGTCGACGGCATCCAGACCTTCCTGTCGCCGGTGCAGGATTTCGGCGGCGGCGGCCGGCAAGGCAATGCCCGCTACCAATACACGCTCCATGCCAACGATCTGCCGCTGCTCGAACATTGGGCCGACGCCATGCGCGAGCGGATGAAGGCGCTGCCCGAGATCGCCGACGTCAGCACCGACCAGGACAAGGCCGGGCTGCAGGTCAATCTGAAGATCGATCGCGCGCGGGCCGGGCGGCTCGGCGTCACCTTGAGCGCCATCGACAACGCGCTCTACAACGCGTTCGGCCAGCGTCAGGTCGCCACCATGTACGGCCCGCTCGACCAATTCAAGGTCGTGCTCGAGGTCGATCCCAAGTTCCAGGGCGACCTGTCCTCGTTCGACCATATCTTCGTGCCCGGCACCAACTCGGCCCAAGTGCCCTTGAGCTTCCTGGTGCAGACCGAGCCGGGCACGGCGCCGGTCCAGCTCAATCACCAGAACGCCAGTCCTGCCATCACGATCTCGTTCAATACCAAACTGGGCGTGACGATCGGCGACGCGATGGACGCGATCAGGCGGAGCGAGGCCCAGGCGATCTTCCCGGAAGGCGTCACCGGCTCGTTCGAGGGCGATGCCCGCGACGCGCAGGATTCGAACAATTCGATGCCGCTGCTGCTGGTCGGGGCGGTGATCGCGGTCTATGTCGTGCTGGGCATGCTGTACGAAAGCTATGCCCATCCGCTGACGATCCTGTCGACTATCCCATCGGCCAGCCTGGGTGCGCTGCTGGCGCTGATCGTCACCCACACCAGCCTGTCGGTCATCGCGATGATCGGCATCATCCTGCTGATCGGCCTGGTCAAGAAGAACGCCATCATGATGGTCGATTTCGCGCTGGAGGCGGAACGGCGCGACGGGCTGACGCCCGAGCAGTCGATCCTGCAGGCGGCGCGCCAGCGCTTCCGCCCAATCACCATGACCACGTTGGCCGCCGTGTTCGGCGCAGTGCCGATCGCGCTCGGGCATGGTGCCGGCTCAGAGATCCGCCAGCCGCTCGGCATCACCATCATCGGCGGGTTGCTGGTGTCTCAGGCCCTGACGATCTACACGACGCCGGTGATCTATCTGTTCATCGACGGCTTCCGCTCGCGTCGGACGCGCCGACTGCCGAGCGTAGCGTTGCCGGCCGAATAATCAGGCGGGGCCGTGGTGGGTCATCTCGCCCTTCTCGAAATCGCAGCTATAAAGCTTGGCATCGATCAGGTTCGGATCGACCGGCTGCGCCTCCAGCCGGACGCTGATCGCGTCGCCGAAGTTCGTCACCGACGGGCCGCCCAGTGGGATGACCTGGAGGCCGCCCAGCGACTTCATGAATTCGGCGCGGCACTGGGCGACCAACGGCTCGCTGGATCGGGCCGTACTCTGGGCCTGCGCCACGGCATCCGGCCCCGGCTGACAACCGGCGAGCAGCAGGGCGGGCGCGAACAGAAACGGCAGAAGATGGCGCAAGGTGGACTCCCGGCAGGCGGTACGAAAACGAGATCGACAGATTAACCGCCACCGCTGTCGGTTGCGAGGAGCTTCGCGCCGCCGGACCGGCTTTAGCGCCCTGGTGTCACGCGCCGGCCACCGCCTGATGCAGGGCGGTCACCAGTCGGCTCTTCAACTCGACGATCGCCGACTGGGTTTCCACGACCCGATGCTGGACATTGGTGCTGAGATCGGTCAGTTCGCGCGTCCGTTCGCGGATCTGGGCGACGCTGTCGGCGACCTGGCCCGAGCCGCTGGCCGTCTCGCTGGCGCTGCGGCCGATCTCGGCATTGGCCGCCGACTGCTGCTCGACGGCGCTCGCGGTCGAGGCGGCGGTCTGATCGATCTCGTCGATGATCGTGATGACGGAGCCGATGGCGGCGATGCTCTCGGTCACCGCCTGCTCGATCGCGGCGATCTGTCCGGCGATCTGTTCGGTCGCGGCGCGGGTCTGGTTCGACAGCGACTTGACCTCGCTGGCGACGACGACGAAGCCCTTGCCGGCCTCGCCGGCGCGGGCCGCTTCGATCGTCGCGTTGAGCGCCAGCAGATTGGTCTGTTCGGCGATGCTCTGGATCAGCCGGACGATGCCGCCGATCTCGCCGGTCGCCTGCTGCATCGCCTCGGCCGCGGTGGAGGCGGCGCGGGCGCCGACGACCGCCTGGCGCGCGACGGCGCTCGATCGGGCCGCCTGCCGCTCGATCTCGCGGCTCGATGCGCCCATTTCTTCCGTGGCGGCGGCAACCGCCGTGGCATTGCCGCTCGCCTCGGCTGAAATGGACGTGACGCTATCGGTGCTGTTCGCAACGGTTTGAAGCGTGTTCAGCAACTGCCCGACCGCCTGGCCGATCGTCTCGGTCCGGCTCTCGACCACCTGGGTCGTCGCGTCCAGATCGGCCTCGATCGCGCGGCAGGCCTCCAGCAGGGTTGCCCGGGCGCGGGCTTGCTGCTGGTGCTCCTGGTCGGCCTGGGCCACATGCAGGCGTGCCGCATTTTCGCGGGCGTCGTTCGCCTCGGCGATCGCCGCCTCGCTGACCGCGAACAGGCGGGCCAGCCGGTGGGTGAGCCAGACCAGGACGGTGGTCTCCAGCACGACGATGACCGCATGCAGCACGACCCGGCCCAGGTCGGCACCGCCCGGATAGATCGCGGCGGGATAGGCGAAATTCAGCACCAGATGCTGCACCGCCGTGGCACCGGCCGCGATCAGCACGACCTGCCAATCGCAGAACGCGGCCAGCAGCGCCAGCCCTGCGAAATAATACATATGGGCGTCGATCTGCCAGGGCTGGCCGTGCATCTGATAGACCAGCAGCGAGATCATCCCGACCACGGCGACCGCGATCGTCATCCGGGTCGCCGGCGCGGTCGGACCCCCGAACCAGGCCAGCGTCGCGGCGCCGGCCAGCACGACCGAGAAGATGCCGGGCAGCAGCCAGTCGTTGCCCAGCATGACCGCGATCAAAAGATTGAACGGCACGTGGAACCACAGCAGCGCGATCATGCCGTTGGCGGCGACGCGCCGCAGATTGTCGAGATCACGAGGCATTGAATGTCCTTCAGGCCGGAAGATCGGCAGGGGTGCCGCACAGGCCGGCGGCGGTCGGATCGACGAGGAAAAGCGCGCCGGCCGTGTGAAGCACGGACGCGATCTTGTCGCCGGGCCCGGTGACGACGACGATCCAGGGCCAGGCACCGGTGCGCAGGATCGCGCCGGCCGCACCGGCGGCGGACAGCGCCCGTTCGGCCGACCACCAGGGCGGGAATACTGCCGCGACCAGATTTGGATCGCGCGGTGCCGCGACGAGGGTCGCGCTCATCGCCGTACTCAGGGCAAGCAAAGCCAAGGCGGGCATCCAACGCGTCATCTTGGTCTCGCGCGATAAGTTCCAGTAACGGCTCGTTCGTGGCGAGTTACTGCCGAGACCGTGAACAAATTCGAAACAATGGGTCGCGATGGGCCGCCGGACACGTCGGCTATGCCGTGCGGTATTAAGTTCCGCGCGGTTTCACCCGAGCGGTCGGCAGCGCTTCCAAGGGATTTTCCGGCCAGGGATGGCGCGGGTAGCGGCCGCGCAGGTCGGCGCGCACGGCCTTGTAGGACCCGGCCCAGAAGCCGCCGAGGTCGCTCGTCACCTGGATCGGGCGCCGGGCCGGCGACAGCAGATGTAGTTTCAGGCGGACCCGTCCGCCGGCGATGGCCGGGGTTTCGGCGAGCCCGAACATCTCCTGCAGCTTGACCGCCAGGATCGGCGTGTCGTCGGCCTGATAGTCGATGGCGATCTGCGAGCCGGACGGGACCGTGACATGGGTCGGCGCCAGGCGGTCGAGCGCCTGCTGCTGGTTCCACTCGAGCCGGTTGCGCAGCAGGCTCAGCAGATCGACGGTCGCCAGATCGGCCAGGCTGCGCTTGCCGTCGAGCGCAGGGGCGAGCCAGTCCGCCAGGGTCCCGGCCAGGCTGGCGTCATCCAGTGCCGGCCAGCGGCCGGCCGGTCCGTCCAGGCGGGCGGCGAAGCCGACGCGCTGGCGCAAAGTCTCCGCGGCCGCGGTCCAGGGCAGCACCGACAGGCCGGTCTGGCGAATGCCGTCGATCAGGGCGGCGGTCACGGCCTCGGGTTTGGGTTTGGCCAGCGGGGCGTCACCCAACACCAGGGCGCCCAGGCGCCGGCGGCGGCGGGCCTGGACCGACCGGGTGGCCGGTTCGAACACGACCTCGTCGTCGGTCCGGATACGGTCGCCCAGCGTCAGTTCAAGCTCGGCCTGGGTCAGTGGAGCCGCGAGCCAGATGCGGGCATCGGGTGCCTGGCCGTCCAGGTCGGCGATCGCCAGGAAATCGGCGCCGGCGAGCGGGTCTTGCTCCGGCAGATAGGCGCCCTGTCCGCCCGACAGGCGAAACCGGCCGGTCTCGGCTCGCCGCTTGGCGATGCGGTCGGGATAGGCCAGTGCCAGCACGGCGCCGGCACCGGCCGGGTCGACGGGGCCCCAGGGCAGATCGATCTGCCTTGCCAGCCGGCGGGCGATCTCCCGCGCCCGCCGGGCGGCGTCGTTGCCGGCCGGCCGCTCGATCAGTTCGAGCCGGGATCTGAGGTCGGCGTCGCGTCCGACGATATCGCGTTCGCCGAGCGCGGCTGCGATTGCCGCCGCCAGCACGCCGTTACCCTGGTCCGCCGCCGTCAGCACCATATGGGCCAGCCGCGGTGCCAGACCCAATGCCGCCATACGCCGGCCATGTCCGGTCATGCGACCGTCGGCATCGAAGGCGCCCAAATCCGCCAGCAGGCGCCGCGCGGTGGCGAAGGCGGCCGGATTGGGCGGATCGAGCAGGCGCAGCGCGCCGGTATCGGCCAAGCCCCATTGCGCGAGTTCGAGCGCCAGCGGTGCCAGATCGGCGATCGCGATCTCCGGTTCGGCGCGGGGCGCCAGCGCCTTGTGCTGCGCTTCCGGCCACAGCCGCCAGGCGATGCCCGGCTCGACGCGGCCGGCACGGCCGGCGCGCTGCGCGGCGCCGGCCTGCGAGACCTTGCCGGTTTCCAGCCGCATCATGCCGGTGCGCGGATCGTAGCGCTGGCCCCGGGCGAGGCCGGCGTCGATCACCTGACGCACGCCATCAATGGTCAGGCTGGTCTCGGCGATCGAGGTGGCGAGCACGATCTTGCGCCGCCCAGGCGGCGACGGCGACAGCGCCTTGTCCTGGGCGCCCGGATCCAGATCGCCATAGAGCGGCAGCAGATCGATGTCCGGGCCCAGGCGCCGCGCCGCCAGCAGGCGCTGGACCCGCCGGATCTCGCCGCCGCCGGGCAGGAAGACGAGCAACCCGCCGGGGTGCTCCAGCGCTTGATCGACCGCGTCGGCCACGGCCTCGGCCAGTCGATGGGGCGCCGGGGCGGCCAGATGGCAGATCTCGACCGGAAAGGCTCGGCCCTCCGACGTGATCACCGGCGCATCGCCCATCAGGGCCGCGACCGGCCCGGCATCGAGCGTCGCCGACATGGCGATCAGGCGCAGTTCGGGGCGCAGACCGCTCTGGGCATCCAAACTCAGCGCCAGCCCCAGATCGGTCTCCAGCCGGCGTTCGTGGAATTCGTCGAACAGCACGGCACCGATGCCGTCGAGATCCGGCGCATCCTGGATCATGCGGGTGAAGACGCCGTCAGTCACGACCTCGATCCGGGTCCGGCGCGAGACGCGCGTCTCCAGCCGCACGCGATAGCCCACGGTCTCGCCGACCGGCTCGCCCAGCAATTCGGCCATCCGGCGCGCGGCGGCGCGGGCCGCCAGGCGCCGCGGCTCCAGCATCACGATCTTGGCCGTGCCGAGCCAGGCCTGGCCCAGCAGCGCCAGCGGCACGCCGGTCGTCTTGCCGGCACCGGGCGGCGCCTGCAAAACGGCGTTGGGGCCGCGCATCAGCGCCGCCAACAGGGCCGGCAGGGCGTCGCGGATCGGCAGATTGTGCGGCAATAGGCCGGCGGGATCGGTCATGACCGCAGCGTCATCGGCGGATCCGCCCGTCCGGTCAAGACGCCTTCTTGAACTTCCGCAGCTTCATGACGTAGCCGATGATCTCGGCGACCGCCTTGTAATGCTCCGGCGGAATCTCTTCGTCGATCTCGACGGTGGCATAGAGAGCACGGGCGACCGGTGGATTTTCGATGATCGGCACATCGTGCTTTTCGGCCAGCTCGCGGATCTTCCTGGCCATGAAATCGACGCCCTTGGCGACGACGCGCGGCGCGCCGTTCGCCCCCATCTCGTACTGCAGGGCCACGGCATAATGGGTCGGGTTGGTGATGATCACCGACGCCTTGGGCACCGACGCCATCATGCGCTTGCGCGCCCGGGTCATGCGGATCTGCCGCATGCGCCCCTTGATGTGGGGGTCGCCGTCGGCGTTCTTGTGCTCGTCCTTGACCTCCTGCTTGGTCATCTTCATGCCCTGCAGGGTCGACCATTTCTGATAGAAATAATCGAGTAGGGCGATCGACCCGATCGCCAGCAGCACGCCGATCATCAGATGCAGCAGGACGTAGAACAGTTCCTGCGTCATGGCGATCGGTTCGAGGCCGGTCATCGTCTCGATCTTCATCAGTTCCGGGATGACATAGCTGCCCGCGACGGCTCCTACGATCGCGGTCTTGACCAGGCCCTTGCCGATTTCGATCAGCTGTTTGGCCGAGAACAGCTTGCCGATGCCGTTCAACGGATTGAGGAAGCCGAGGCTGAAGTCGAACTTGCCGGTTGCCCAGACGAACCCCACCTGAGCCCAGGTCGAAAAGATTGCAGCCACGATCATCAGCAACAGCGGCAGCGTCAGGGCAAAGGCGAAATTCTCGGCGATCTCGGTCAGCAGCGCTTCGAAGCTCGTGATGTCCCCGACCACGATTCGTTCCGGCTGCTCGACGAAGCGACGCATCAGCATCAGCATCGGGCGCATCGTCCAGGGCAGGACCTTGTAGCAGACGAAGGTCGTCATCATCAGAATGATGACCGTCGTCGCATCCTTGGACAGGGCGACTTGACCACGGTCGCGGGCTTGGCCTAGCCGCTTACCGGTTGGGTCTTCTGTCCTAGAGTCCTGGTCGTCGGCCATTGATGCTCCGGCCCGGGGCGGTAGCGCGACCGACCCGGATGACGAACTATGTCTCTGATAGGGTTAACGAATTCGTAAGAGGCGTCGATCGATTTCCTCTGGATCGAGCGGCACCTGTCAATACAGCGTTTTAACGATTTGAAATCTGGACCGGTGGTGAATTTAAAATCTCTAATACAGATGTTTGTCAGGATTTGATCCGCTTTGCGCCCAATAACGGTCGCCGGTTACTGCCGCTTTCCGGCGCGCGACTCTCGATCGTCAGGGCTCGTCGGGTTAACCAACACCCTGCACTTGACATCTTCCCCGTGTTGGGTATTATAAATCACCCCCGAAGGAGTGTTTGCAAAATGTCAAGCATTTCCGTCCAGCCAAGCTCGGGGCTGACGGTTGCGTCGCCGGTAAAAGCCGGAGCCACCACAACCGCACCAGCCTCGAACGATGAGACGGCTAAAAGCCAGTCGACGGCGCAAGGCAACGCGCATGTCCTCTATCCGAGTCCGACCGAATCGATTGATCCGGCGACCAGTCAACTCGTCATCGAATTTCGCAATAGCGCGACCGGTGATATCGAGTATCAGACTCCGTCCTTGGCGCAATTGAGGCTCTACCAGGTCAGTCAGTCGCGGGTCGATACGCCGGGACAGACGCCGACGAGCCCGGTGCCGGAGCCTGTGAACAGCTCGGAAGCCTGAGAACGATCTTTTCGATCGTTCGCGAAGTGCATCCCATCGCGTGCCGGTCGGCCGCGTTGAGGTCAGAATTGCGGCTGTGCCGACCGAAATTTCCCCCTATCGACGATCGCAAGCGCGCGGGGCTTCCCGCCGACCCGACCGGTTTGCTCTAATGGCCCGGCCGGGATAGGAGTCATCCTATCCATCATGCTGGAAGGTGCGTTCAAACCATGCCCGGGCGTCTGCTGCTGCTGACCGGCGAGTTCGAGGCCGGCATTCTCGTGCCTTTCTTCACCCGGCAGGCGCCGGAGGCGCGGATCGAGGCGATCCATCTGGGTACGGCGCTCGAAGCCGCCATCCTGTCCGGCACGGACGGAACGCGGTTGCTCGCCTTCTGCACCAGCGTCATCGTGCCGCCGGCGCTGTTGGCCCTGCTGCCCGGCCCGTCCTACAATATCCATCCGGGACCGCCCAGTTTCCCTGGACGGCATCCGGAATGCTGGGGCGCCTATCACGGTGCCGTCCGTTTTGGGGCGACGCTGCATGAGATGGCCCCGCGCGTCGACGAGGGGCCGATCGTCGATGTGCAATGGTTCGAGATGGAAGAGGGCGGCGGGCAGGCGGCCTATGGCATGCGCGCCTATCAGGCGGCGATCCAATTGATGATCCGCTGGGCGCCCTGGCTGATCAACAACGACCGTCCCTTGCCGCGCTCGACCGATCGCTGGAGCGGGACCAAGACGCGGCGCGCCGATCTGGAAGCCAAGTGCCGGGTGACGCCCGATATCGACGCGGTGGAATTCGAGCGGCGGCGCCGTTCCTTCGCCGAGCAACCGGGCGGGCGGATGAGCGTCCTGCTGCACGGCAGGGAGTTTCTCTACGAGGTGCCGCCGGAAACGCCGACGGCCCCGAAGACCGTGTCCTAGGCGCTGACGCCGCGCTCGGCTGCGGCCTTGCGCTCGCGCTCCGCCTTCTGTTCCGGCGTCAGGTCGGTCCCGAGCAATCCCGCCGCGATGTTGCGGTTGATGTTGATCAGCACTTCGAGCTTTTCCGGCGTCGGCGACGCCAGCAGGTCGACCGAGCGCTTATCGACGAAATTCGACAGGTTGAGCAGGCCCTCGCGAATGCCGCGCGGGGTCTGGCAATCCGGATCGGCCTGTTCCGCCTGGATGATGGTCCAGAGCCGCCAGTTCAGGCGGACGGCGTCGAGCACCTGATCGCGCGGTGTTTCGGGCGCCGTGACGGCCTGCATCTTGCGCGCCGTCGTGGTCAAGCCCCAGGCCAGGGTCTGCTCCGGACTGGCGTGTTCCATCGCCATGGTCTGCTGCTTCGCGTATCCGGTCTTCATTGTCGTTCCTCTACCAAATCCTCGTCTCGCGGGATGTCGGACCGGGCCGCATCCGGGTCGTCCAGAACCAGTCTCGTCATGAAGCCGCCCGCGTTCGACGATCGCCGACGATATCGCTGAGGCAGCCCACGATCCGCTTCACATCGGCCTGATTCATGCCGACGAACAAGGGCAGCGACAAGGTGCGTCGATAGTAGCTGTCGGCGCCGGCCAACACGAGCCCCGGATTGAGGCGGGTATAGTAGGGCTGGCGATGGACCGGAATATAATGGACCTGGGTCCCGATTCCCTGGGCGCGCAACCGATGCATCACCTGGGCCCGCTCGATCCCGGCGCCGTCGAAATCGACCAGCACGCTATAGAGATGCCAGGCCGGCATGGAAAAGCGGCTGCGGCGGATCGGCTGGATCTCGCAGCCCAGCGCGCCGATCAGATCGTCATAGCGTCGCGACAGCGCGCGACGCTCCTCGACGAACTGGTCCAGCCGGGCGAGCTGGCTCAGCGCCAGCGCGGCATGAATGTCGGACAGCCGGTAATTCCAACCGATCTCCGGCATCTCGTAATACCAGGGGTTCGCGTTGCCGGCCTGGTCGAACGCCATCGCCGCGATCTCGAAATCCTCGGCGTCCCGCACCATGCCGTGGGACCGCAGGCGCTCCAGGCGCTGGGCCAGCGCCGGATCGTTGGTCGTGACCGCGCCGCCTTCGCCGGCCGCGACGGTCTTGACCGGATGGAACGACAGGACCGCCATATCCGACAGGCGGCAACTGCCGACTGCGGCGGCGGAGCCGTCTCCGCAGGCGTGATAGGCGCCGATGGCGTGGCAGGCATCCTCGACCACGGCGCAGTGATGCTGCTTCGCCAACGCGGCCAGGCCGGCCATGTCGGCACACTGGCCGGCGAGATGGACCGGAAATACCGCGCGAACGGTCAGTCCGGCCGCGGCGGCCCGGGCGAAGGCGGCGTCCAGATCCTCCGGCCGCATCAGGCCGTTATCGGGATCGACATCGGCAAACACGACCGCGGCGCCGACCATGCGGACCGCGTTGGCGGTGGCGAGGAAGGTGATCGACGGCACGATCGCCGCATCGCCGGGGCCCAGGCCCAGCGCCAGGCAGGCCAGGTGCAGCGCCGCGGTCCCGCTGGAATTGCTGATCGCGAAACGCGCACCGAGCTTGGCCGCGAGGGCGGTTTCGAACGCGGCGACCTTGGGTCCCGTCGTCAGATAGTCGCTCTTCAGCACGTCGACGACCGCCGCGATATCGGCTTCGTCGATCGCCTGTCTGCCGTAGGGCAGGAAGGGGCAGCGCGGGTCGGTACCGGTCATTCGATCGTCTCGGCCATCAGCCGCTTCAACCGCTCGCCGTCGAGCCAGTCGTCGTTGGTGTCCGACGCATAGCGGAACCCCTCGGCGACCGATTTGGCGCCGGATTTCAGATAGGTCTCGCGCTTCCAGAAATTGAACGCGGGCTCGATGATGTAGCGGTCGGGCAGCTCCAGCGTCAGGCGGGAATCATCGTCGGTGATCATGACCTCATGCAGCTTTTCGCCGGGCCGGATGCCGATTTCCCGAATCGGCAGCCCCGGCGCCAGGCAATCGGCCAGGTCGGTCATGCGCATGCTGGGGATCTTGGGCACGAAGATCTCGCCGCCGCGCATCATGCCGATCGACGAGGCCACGAAATCGACGCCCTGCTGCAGCGTGATCCAGAACCGCGTCATCCGGGCATCGGTGATCGGCAGATGATCGGTGCCCTCGGCGATCAGGCGGCGAAAGAACGGAATGACGCTGCCGCGCGAGCCCACGACATTGCCGTAGCGCACGACGGAAAAGCGGGTGCCGATCGAGCCGGACAGATTGTTGGCCGCGACGAAGATCTTGTCGGACGCGAGCTTGGTGGCGCCATAGAGGTTGATCGGGTTGGCGGCCTTGTCGGTCGAGAGCGCCAGCACCTTCTCGACGCCATTGTTCAGCGCGGCGTGAACCACGTTCTCGGCGCCGATGATATTGGTGCGGATGCATTCGAAGGGATTGTATTCGGCCGCCGGCACATGCTTCAGCGCGGCCGAATGCACGATGATGTCGGTCTCGCGCGCGGCCAGCTGCAGGCGCTGCCCGTCGCGGACGTCGCCGATGAAGAAGCGCAGGACGGACAGCGAATCGCTGAACTGCTGCTGCATCTCATATTGCTTGAACTCGTCGCGCGAATAGATGACGACGCGCCGCACTTTCGAGCGGGTCAGCAGATTTTTGATGAAGCGCCTGCCGAAGCTGCCGGTGCCTCCGGTGACCAGGACCGACTTGTTGTCGAATTCGCGATACGGATCGGACAGTGCCGACATTAATTGGATTCCCAACATGGACTCTGACGCCTTGGCCCCGAGTGTTGCCGGGTAGGGTTAAAACTTCACTGCCTAAACGCGCGCCTACTTCAAATAGTTGAGCAGGGTCTCGCTTAGAACCGATGCGACGACCTTGTAGCTGCCCTCGAGCGTGTTCTGCGCCGTCGACAGCTCGGTCGCGACCGTCGCCGGGTCGACCTGGTCGATGCTGGTAATCTGCGATTGCAGGGTCGCCAGCGTCTGAGTGTGGACCGCGTTGGCGTTGGCGACGATGACTTCCGCGGTGCCGTTCTGGTCCTGCAGGCTTTGCAGGCTATCGACCGTCGGCGTGGTCGTGGTGCTGCCGTTCATCGCGATGGCGAGTTCGCTCGTCGCCTGCTGGATCAAAGCCGCCTGATTGGCCTGACCCGCAGCCGTGCTCGTATTCGTGGAGGCGGCAGCCTGCGCGCACTGCAGCGCAAAGACCAGGTGCTGGAACGTTGGATTGTTCGAACTGATGCCGTAAGTGGTCGTCTGGTTGTTGGCGACGGCCGTGGTCTGCTGCGCATAGGTCTGGCCCGCTGCCGCAATCGTCGCGGCGGCCGGCGCTGCCGATGCGTTCAGCGTGGCGGCGTCCGTGTCATAAGGCGGCACCAGAAAGGTCGGCGGTGTCGTCTGCGGCAAGGGAATGGTCCCGTCCGTCACGGTCAAAGGCGTGACCGTCGGTGGCACCGTCGCCGGCGTGACGAACGTCGGCGCGGGCAAAGCGGTCAGATCGCCGACGGGGGCCGTGTCATACCGCGTCCCGCCATAGAGATAGCGGCCGCCGACCTGGGTGTTGAGGGTGGCCGCGACATCGGTCTGCAGTCCGCTGACCAGGGCCTTCAGGTTCGAGACCGCGTCCGGATCGGTCACGGTAAACGCGTCGAGCGACGCGCTCAGGCTCGTGGCGTCGCTGTTGAGCTGGCTCATCGTCGAATCGTAGGCGGTCAGAAAGGTCCCGGTCTGGGTGTTGTTCGAGACGTAGTTCTGCTCCGTCGTCTGCCCGCTTTGCAGGTTCAGCAACTGGTTCGCCTGGGTGCCGTAGCCCGACAGATCCTGGGATTTCAGGCCGGTATCGACCTGAAAGGTCAGGTTCGCGATCTGGTTCTGGGAATTCTGCACCAGGGTGATGTTCTGCAGGAAGCTGCTGAGCGAGCTGATGGCACTCATCTGTTCATCTCCTCAGGTTCACGTTGTGCCGCCGACGGCGGTCAGCAGGACATTGTTCAGGTCCTGTATGGTCGTAATGATCTTGGCGGCGGCCGAATAGGCGTTCTGCAGCGAGACGAGCTGGGCCAATTGCTGATCCGACGAAACGCCGGTGACGTTGCGATAGGCCTGCTGGGCGGCACTGGTATTGGCGGTCGCCGAGGTCTGGTTGCTGGTCGCCGTGGCGGCATCGGAACTCTGGTCAGACGCAATCGCGTTGGCGATGCCGAGAAAATTCGTCGAACTGACCGAAATGCCGCCGGCGTTGAAATTGCTCGTGGTCGCGGTGAAGGTCTGCGCGACATTGACCGCGATGCTCGGCGTCGCGCTGATCGCGGCGGCGAGCGACGCTGACGTGGCCTGGACCGAGAGGGTGAAGCGGTCGGAAGAACCCCCGGTCGTGCCGGTGAAGAAATCGCCGCCGGCGGTTCCGGTGGGATTGTAGGCCGTCTGGAAGGCCGTCGGGTTGGCGGGATCGTAGAGCAGATCGGTCAGGCCGTTCAGCTGAGCCCGAAGATTGCTGAGCACGCCGGTGCCGTTCGTCGTGGGATTGACACCGGGAGTGATGCTGGTGAGGTCGGTGTGGATCGCTCCCGACGTGACGGCGCTGTTGAGCGAGGCCTGGGTCGGGTCGCTGGCGAGATAGAGGGTGTTCGTGCCGCTGTTATACGCGAGCGGGCTTGTCGTGCCGCCGGTGACCAGCGTGGTCGGGGTCGCCGCCGGGCCGATCTTGAGCGTCAGCTCGCCGTCCGCGGCGGTTGTCGGCGTTGCCGACACCAGCGACTGGATCGAGCCGGTGAGCGCCGTCAGCTGGGTTGTTTGCGCGGCGGTTGCGGCGGCCGGCGGGCCGGAAGCCGCGATCGCCGTGTTGATCGTCGCGACCTGGGACAGGTAGCCGTTGAGCGAATTGACGTCCAACGGGGTCTGCGCGCCGGTGTTCGCCAGGATGCCGACTTCGGCACCGATCTGCCCGCTGGTCAGCGCCCCATTGAGCGAAGTCTTGGACGGGTCGCTGGTATTGTAGATGCTGTCGGTCGTGCCGTCATAGCCGAAGGAACTGGCGCTCTGCTGCACCAATGCGACGCCCGTCGGCGTCGACAGATAAATGGTGCCGTCGGCGTTCATCTGCTGCTGGACCGGAACCAGGCCGGCGACGGTGGTAATGAGCGCGTCGCGGCTGTCCTGCAGCGCCGAGGTATCCTGGCCGGCATGAAAGCCGGTGGCGATCTGCTGGTTCAGCTGCGCGATCTGGCTGAGCGAGCTGTTGAGCGTAGAGACGTCGCTGCCGACCTGCGTCGTGACCTGGTCCGCGATCTGCTCGACGCCGTGCGATACGGACTGGATCGTGCTGACCAGGCTCTGCGCGCTGTTCAGCACCTGGGCCTGGATCGACGGGTCTTCCGGGGTCGCCTGCAGCGCCTGCCAGGCGTTTTGGAAGGACTGCATCGCCGAACTCAGGACCGGGGATTCGGTCGAGGAGCCGGTCAATTGTTCCAGCTGCGTATAGAGCTGGTTGACGGTGGTACTTGCCGCCGAATTGGTCGTCTGGTTCAGGTAATTGGTCTGCAGCGTGCCATCGACGGCACGGGTCACGTCGACGACCTGGTCGCCGCCGCCATTCTGCAGTGATTTGTCGACGACGACGGCGGTCCGGCTCGAATAGTTCGGGTTCTGCGCATTGCCGATATTCGACGCCACGACATTGATCTGCGCCTGCGAACTCAACAGGGCAGAGGTCGCGTTGCTTAGGATCGACAGGAGCGACATGGCATGGATTCCCTGGGTTCCAGGCGCGCTTTGCGCGCCCGGATGCGAAGGTTAAACTATTGGATGATGTTGATGATGGTCTGCAGCAGCTGATTGTCGGTCGTGATCACCTTGGAGTTCGCCGAATAGACGTTCTGCGCCGTGATGAGGTTGGTGAACTGGGCGGCGATATCGACGTTCGATTGTTCCAGTTCCGAGCCCGCAATCGACCCGGCGCCATTGGCATTGGCCGATGACAGCTGGGCAGAGCCGCTCGCCTGGGTCGCGCTGAAGGCGCTGCCGTTGAGGTTCTGCAACTGGTCCGGCGCGTTGAATTGGGCGATCGGAATCTGGAAATAGGTCAGCGACTGGCCGTTGGAATAATTCAACGCGACATTGCCGTTGTCGTCGATCGACACACTCTGGAACGAGCCGCGGGCGATACCGTTCGCCGTGAACGAATTGACGTTCACCTCCGTGTCGGCAAACTGGGTCAGGCCGCTGTCTGAGCCATATTGGCCGAGATTGAGCGTGATCGGCAGCGTCACCGGATTTGCCGCCGTGCCGATATTGTAGGGTATCGAGATCGTCGCAGCGCTTCCCGTGGTGCCCGACGCCGACACGGTGTTGGTTGAATCCGGATTTGCCGCCGCGGGGGTGATAAAGGCCAGGGTGCCGGCTGCAGGAATCGTCGCGCTGGTGGCATTGGTCGGATCCGCGGCGTTGCCGGGCGTAAAGGCCGGATCGCCCAACTGCGTCAGGTTCGAGGAACCGTCGCCGAAGACGATCGTGTAGTTGTCGGGCGTGCTGGCCGTGGTCGAACCGGCGAGCGTTATCGCAGCGTTCCAGGTGTTGGCTGGGATGGCGGCGACCGCCGGGGGGCCAGCAACCGCCGGAGCGGGGCCGATATGGTCGAACTGGATCGTTGCCTGGTGGCTATTGCCCAGCGCATCGAGGACATTCGTCGTGACCGGCGCCGGCGAGGTATAGGTCGCATCGACGCCCTTGACGGCGTAGGACGACGGCAGGTTCGCGATGAGAGTCGCGGTCGTGGACGCGACCGGATTGTCCTGAAGCTGCGTGATCTGGATGGGCGCCGCCGAGCCGGTCGCGTTATTGACCACGCCCGTCTGCGGATTGACGCTGTAGCCTTCCAGGGAATAGCCGGCGCCGTTGACCAGATAGCCCTCATTATTGACCGTGAAGTCGCCACGCCGGGTGTAGTAGTTCGCCGCCGAGAATTGGGTGGCGGCCGTCGTGCCGGCTGCGGTCGACGGCGGCGCCTTGACCTGGAAGAAGCCCTGGCCTGAAATGGCGAGTGAGGTCGAGGTGCTCGACTCGACAAGCGTGCCGGCCAGCTGGTTCTGATAGACCGGCTGGGCGAGGACGCCGCCCGGCTCGTTGAAGGCCGACGTCGATGCCGTCACCAGATTCTCGAAGCTGGTGTCGATCCCTTTAAAACCGACGGTTTGGGCATTGGCAATGTCGTCGGAAATATTTCCGATCGCTGCCGACTGGGCATTCAGACCGCTGACGGCGGTCGTCAAGCTACCGAACAAACTCATGGGGGCCTCCAAGGCTGGCGAAATGCGTCCGCAGCCCCGTCGCAAGTGCCGTTCCAGATCGCTTAACCGTTGAAATTCAATGGGTTGATCTTAGATTTATCGGGCGATGGCGAATCTTGCCCGGCAAATCCTGCCGGGTAGGGCTTCTATTGCGCGGCGGTTCTTGCCGGCTCGCATCTTGGCCGGGATCGGGTACAATCGTCCGCCATCGACCGACACCTTTCACCACGCCCCGCGTTTCGAGGAACACTATGCCCCTCTCCATCCCGCTGCCGGCCGGCGCCAAGATCATCATCAACGGCGCCGTGATCGAGAACAGCGGCTCGGCGAATATTTCGCTCACCGTCCATAACAAGGCGAACATCCTGCGCGACAAGGATGTGCTGACCCAGTCCGAGGCCAACACGCCGGCCAAGGAGATCTATCACGCGATCCAGAACGCCTACCTGTTCGACGCCAATCGCGGCGAGTGGGAAGCGATCGGCGACGCGCTGATGGACCGGTTCCAGGTAACCTGGCCGATGTCGGCACCGATCGTGGCGCATCTGCGCGAGTTGATCGCCGACGACAAGCTCTATAACGCGCTGCGCGCGTCACGGCGCCTGATCGCGCTCGAAGCGGGCGAGCCGAACGAGATCCCCGCCCATGCCGGCGAGAGCTATGTCGATCCGAAGCCGCCGCGGGTCGACCGGCACAAGGAGATCGGCCGGATCAAGGGCAAGATCGCCGAGCTGGAACGGCGCATTTCGGCCATCGACGAAAATTGACCGGCCAGCGCGGTTCCCGGCCATGAACCGCCCCGACCAGAACACCATCCTGATCGGCGTGGAGGCCAACCCGAATCCGGCCGACGTCACGGTGCTGGAGCGCGGGCTGTTCGCCTTCGAAGAGGCGCGCCTGGGCCCGCCCGAGCATGCGCATTTCGCCGTGTTCGCGCGCGACGCCGACGGCCATATCGAAGGCGGGGCCGACGGCCATATCATGTGGCGGCGCCTGTTCATCAAGACGCTGTGGATCGCCGAGGCGCGGCGCGGCGCCGGTCTCGGCCGCGAATTGATGCGCACGGTCGAGGAAGAGGCGCGCCGGCGCGGCTGCCGCAGCATCTGGCTGACCGCGCTGGGCGAGCCCGCGGCGGGATTCTATCGCAAGCTCGATTATATCGAGATCGGCGTGCTCGACGATTATGTCGGCGGCCAGTCGCTGTTCACGCTCCACAAGATCCTGGAGCCGACGGCGTAGCGATCAGTTCAGCAGCTGCTTGGTTTGATAGACGCCATCGACCAGCGGACCGAAGCGGGCCGCCAGCTCGGGATGACCGATCGGCTCCGGCGTCTCATCGATCAGCAGGTTCTGTTCCGAGACATAGGCCTCGTAATGGCCATCGGTCGCATCCTCGGCCAGCAGATGGTACCAGGGCTGATCCTTGCGCGGCTTGGTCGTCGCGATCTGCTCGTACCAGGCCTCGCCGTTGCTGTAGATCGGATCGATATCGACCACGACCCCGCGAAACGCATGGTGGCGATGGCGCAGGATCTGACCGATCGAGAATTTGGTGGTCGTTGGGACCATAGCGGATGACGCAACTCGGGGAAAAGGGACGGGACCCCTTGAGATGGCCCCGTCCGTCTATCGGGTCAAGTGCCGAGCTTAAGCCCAGTGACCCTCGACAAAGATCCACTGGCCGCCGTGCTCGTCCCAATGGGGCGCGATCCAGCGTTCGACATGGGCCGGGCGCTCGGCATATTGGCCGGGATTCCAGACATATTCATGGCCGTTCCAGCGCCAATGGCCGGGCTGCCAGACATAGACCACGCCCGGCGGGCCCGGCGGCGGCGGCGGGACATATTCGGCCGCGCGCGGCGGCGGCGGGGGCGGCTGGGCCACGACGACCGCGGCCACCGGATGCACCGGACGCGCCTCCACCACACAGCCGGCCGCCGGCAGGGCAAAGCCGACGACGAGAGACATCAGAACGATTTTAGATGGGCGCACTTTGATTCCTCTGGGAGTAGTACCGCAGGGTTACCGTCGAAGAACGTCGACGTAGCAGGATACGTTCCGCCATCTGCGGCCATCCCTAGCGCGGTCCGGCTATCCCCAAAGTGACACACTCGGCGGGTAGAGCAGGCTGGCGTCGAAGCGCAGGCCGGGCTGGCGGTCGCGGCCCAGCAGCAGGGGGGTGTCCAGGTCGATCCAGTCGGCGTCCTGTCCGGCGATGACGGCCGGCGCGATGGCGAGCGAGGTGCCGAGCCGGCAGCCGACCTTGATGCGGAAACCCTCGTCGCGCGCCTGTTCGATCAGGGCCAGGGCCTCGGTCAGGCCGCCAGTCCGATCCAGCTCGACATTGATGGCGTCATAAAGACCGGCCAGCTCGGGCAGGCTCGACCGGTCGGTGCAGGTGCGGTTGGCGCAGAGCGGGATCAGGTGCTTGAGGCGGCCCAGCGCCCTGGCTTCGCCCGCCGGCAACGGGTCCTCGATCAACTCGACGCCGGCCTCGGCCAGCGTCGGCAGCGCCTTGGTCAGGCTGTCCAGCGTCCAGCCCTCCCGGGCATCGACGATCAGCCGGGCGCGGGGCGCCGCGTCCTTGACCGCCAGCAGCCGGTCGAACGCATCGATCGATGTCAGGGTCAGTTTCAGCAGCGGGCGATGGGCCTGCTCGGCCGCGGCCGCGGCCATACTTTCGGCGTCGCCGGGCGGAATGGTGAAGGACGTCGTGACCCGGTGCGGCACATCCAGCCCGGCGATCTGCCAGGCGGACGAGCCGGTCCGCTTCGCATCGAAATCCCACAGCGCCAGATCGATCGCGTTGCGCGCGGCCCCCGGCGCCATCACGCGCTGCAGGCTGCGCCGGGTGATGATTCCGGTCGAGATATCGTTCGCCACCGCCTCGATCGCGGCCACGACCGCGTCGGCCGTTTCGCCTTGGGCTGCATTGGGCACGCACTCGCCGCGACCGCGCTTGCTGCCCTCGTGGATCTCGACCAGGACGATCTCGGCGCGGCCGCGGCTGCCGTCGGCGGCGCGTTCGAGCGGGAATTGTTCCGACCGGACCGTGATCTTCGGTCGATCGGGCGGGATCAGGGCGCGGGGCAGCATGATGGCGAGAATACCGTGGATTCGCGCTGCGGCGAAGCCCATCGGGTCGGCGGCGTGGACGCGCCCGCATCGGCGGCTCTAAACTGCGGCCCGTCCCCGGCTGCGGATGTTGTGTTCATGATTGCCATTTCACGCCTAACGTCCTGCTGCGCCTTGGGGTTCCTGCTGTTGCAGGGGCCGGTTGCCCGGGCCGAGGATCCGCCGGCCAAGCCCGACCATCCCTCGGCCCTGCTGGCGCTGCTGCCGGCCGACTCGGTGACGCAGCACAGCATCGACGCGGCAGGCCGCAAGCTCGCCTATACCGCCACGGCCGGCACCCTGCCGGTGCGGGACGACAAGGGCGAGCAGACGGCGGCGGTGTTCTATACCGCCTATACGCTGAATGGTGCCAAGCCGGGCGACCGGCCGATCACCTTCGCCTTCAACGGCGGTCCGGGCGCCGGCTCGGCCTATCTGCAGCTGGGCCTGGCCGGACCCTATCGGCTGGATTTCGGCGGCGGCGTCGATGGCGCGCATGCGACCCTGGTCGAGAATGCCGAGACCTGGCTCGATTTCACCGACCTGGTGTTCATCGATCCGGTCGGCACCGGCTACAGCCTCGCCGCCAAGCCCGATGCGGCACCCAAGCAATTCTGGGGCGTACGCCAGGATGCCGAGTATCTAGCCAAGCTGGTCGGGCTGTATCTGGTTCGCAACGGACGGACCGGTTCGCCCAAATACCTGCTGGGCGAGAGCTACGGCGGGCTGCGCGCGGCTAAAGTCGCCCGTGTCCTGCAGAGCGACCAGGGCGTCGTGCTGTCCGGCATCACCATGATCTCGCCGCTGATCGAGGCGAACATGCTGTTCGGCACCGAGGGCAATCCGCTGGTGGCGGCACTGCGCCTGCCGTCGTTCGCCGCGGCCGAGCTGATGCGCCAGGGCGCGTTCTCGCCCGACAAGCTGCCGGCGATCGAGCAGTTCGCGCTGGGCGAATACCTCTCGACGCTCGCGGCCAAACCGCCGTCCGGCCCTGCCGGCGCGGCGTTCTACGGCAAGGTCGCCGAGATGATCGGCCTGCCGGAGCCGCTGGTGGCGCAATATCGCGGCATGGTCCCGATCGAGGTCATGAGCAAGCGCTTCCGGGCCGCCGAAGGCGATATCGTCAGCCTGTATGACGCGACGCTGGCGATGCCCGACCCGTTTCCCGACAGCGAGCGGACCCGGCATGACGATCCGGCGCTGGACGGCTTTACCCGCAGCTTCGCCAGCGCCTTCGCCGGCTACGCCCATGACCAGCTGGGCTTCAAGACCGATCTCGACTACCGCCTGTTGGCCGACGACGTGAACGAGAAATGGGACTGGCACAGCGACGGGCCGGGCCAGGCGGGCGGCATCAACGATCTGCGCCAGCTGCTGGCGCTCGACCCGTCGCTGAAGCTGCTGGTCGCCCATGGTTATACCGATCTGCTGACCGCCTACGGCATCAACAAATACCTGCTGGACCATCTGCCCGACGGGTCCCGGGTCCAGCTCAAGCTCTATCCGGGCGGGCACATGATCTATGTCGTGCCGGATTCGCGCAAGGCGCTGACTCGCGATGTCAGGGCACTTTATCCGGCGCCGAAATAAGGGGCGGCGCGATCCATCGCGGCGCCCCTCAGGGCCATTGAGGCCCCGCGCCGGATGGCGCGAGCCAAGGCCGCGCAGGCGGCCGCCCGGCGCCTGAGGGCTCACAAAGAGTCTAAATCAGCATGCGCTCGACATCGACCGCGACTTCGACGATATGGTCGCCGCCGCCCAGGATGACGCCGCGCAAGGGGCTGACGTCGCCATAGTCGCGGCCTTCGGCGATGGCGACATGGCTGGTGCCGGCCAACCGGTCGTTGGTCGGGTCGATCTCCAGCCAGATGCCGCCGCCGGCATAGACCGCGACCCAGGCATGGGACGCGTCGGCGCCGACCAGGCGCTTGCCGCCGGCCGGCGGATCGGTCTCCAGATAGCCGCTGACATAACGCGCCGGCACGCCATGGGCGCGGCAGCCGGCGATCATCAGATGGGCGAAATCCTGGCAGACGCCGCGCTTCAGCCGCAGCACCTCGTCGGTCGGGGTCGAGATCGTCGTCGCGTCCGGGTCGAATTTGAAATCGTCATGGATGCGGTGGGCAAAATCGAGCGCCGCCTCGATCAGCGATCGGCTCGGCGTGAAGGACGGTGCGGCATAGGCCTTGACCCGCGGCGTGACGTCGGCGGCGGGCGATGCGACGGCGAATTCGGCGGCGACCAGGTCCTCGGCCGTACCCGGCGTCGCCGCCGCTTCGGCGATCCGTTCCCACGGGGCCTGGCCGGCGTCGGGGGCTAGCATCACCGGCCGCATCTCGACCTCGCTGGTCGATTCGACGACCAGCGACTGGTGCGGCCCCGCGATGGTGAACACCATGATGCCATTGCCGAAATAGTCGGTGGTCTGCTCGATGCTGGTCGGCAGCGGCTCGATCATCAATTGATGCGAGCGGCAGGTCTGTTGCGCCCGGTCGAGCGGCCTGAGATGGGCCGCGTGATGCGACAGCGACACGGGCGATTCATAGCGGTAGGTCGTGCGGTGGCGGACGGAATAGAGCATCTCGGGTCAGGCCCGGACCGGCTGTGCCGCGGCGAGCGGCTCGGCTGCGGCATGCTTGAAATAGGCCTCGCTCAGCAGGTCCGAGATTTCGGCCAGATCGCTGGTCAGGCCGGTACATAGGCGGTCGAGCTTGGGTCGGCCATCCTTTTCGGCCGGTCCGCCGCGGGCGATCTTGACCATGTCGGCCCGGCTGATGGCGGCCATCACCGCCGCCGTCGCCTGGGCCTCGGGCGTGGTCGAGGTGCCGTGCCGTTCGCGCGGCAGGGCGGCCAGATGCTGGCTGATCGCCAGCAGCTGGAACGCCACGGCGCGCGGATTGGCCTCGTCGGCCAAGACCAGATCCAGCACGGCGGCCAGCTTCAGCCCCATGAAATAGCGCGCGCGATAAGTCATCGAGCTGTCGGCGACCTCCAGCAGCGCGTCGAGCAGTGCCGGCTCGGTCGGCCCGACCGCCTGGCCCAGCACGCGGACGAAGGCGAGCGTCTGGTAGGCCCGCTCCAGCCGGCGGCCGATCTCCAGAAAGCGCCATCCCAGCCCTCGCGTCATGTTCTCCATGACCAGCCCATTGAAGGCGGCCAGGCGCTGCAGCAGCTGGTCCAGATCGCCCAGGGCCGGCAGCGCGTTCAGCACGCGCCAGGTATCCATCGACAGGCGGTCGCGCACGGTGGTGGCCGCCCGGTGCAGCGATTCGATCGGCTGCGCCAAGCCGGCCATGATCGCGGCTGGGCGGGGCGGGCCCTCGGCGAGCGTGAAGCCCAAGGGCGCCAGGCACTCGCGCAGCGGCTCGACCGCCGGGCCGCCGGGATTGTTGAGGTCGGGCAGCCCGCGCTGGCGCGCGGCGCGGACCAGGCGGATGGTGATCTCGGTCCGCTCGGCATAGCGGCCGAGCCAGAACAGATTGTCGGCGACCCGGCTCGGCAGGTCGGCGGCATGGCGCTTCAACTCGACCGCGTCGGGCTGGGACTGCCACAGGCTTACATGTTCGCTCGGCCGATCGCCGACGATCCAGACATCCTTGCTGCCGCCGCCTGACTGCAGCGAGACCATCAGCCGCCCAGCCTCCGGCGCCACGCGGGCCAAGCCGCCGGGCATGACCTTGTGGCCGTCCTGGTCGGCGGTGACATAGGCGCGCAGCACCAGCCCGCGCGGCACCGCCTTGCCATCGACCCAGGCGGGCACCGAGGAGAGCGGCAGATGGTCCTGCAGCGCCCAGCGCTGCGGCGATGCCTTGATCCGGGCGATCAGCTCGGCGCGCCGTGTGGCGTCGAGATGCTCCGGATAGACCGGGGCTGCGTCCATGCCGGCGAAGGCCGGCTTGACCACCCGGTCGGCAAGGTCGCGCTCGAGCGTGCCCAGCGCGCCCGGCGCACCCAGCCAGCGTGTTTCGGCCTGGGGCAGCAGCAGGCTCTCGCCCAGCAGCCGCTGTGCCAGGGCCGGCAGATAGGGGATCAAACCGGCGCCCTCGACCGCGCCGCTGCCCAGCGGATTGAGAATCGCCACATGGCCGCGCCGGGCGGCGGCTACCAATCCTGCGACACCCAGGCTTGAATTGCTCTTCAGCCACAGCGGATCGCAGAAATCCTCGTCCAGCCGGCGCAGGATGCCATCGACCGGCTGCAGCCCGCCCAGCGTCTTCAGATAGACCCGGTCGTAGCGCACGGTCAGGTCTTCGCCGGCGACCAGCTGATAGCCCAGATAGCGCGCCAGATAGGCATGCTCGAAATAGGTCTCGTTGTAGGGGCCGGGCGTCAGCAGCACGATCCGGGGCTCGGCGCCCGACCCGCGCGACCGCGCGGCGGCGGCCGAGGCGGCGCGGGCGAGCGTCTCGCGCAGCGCCCGGAAAAAGCCCGACACGCGCTCGACCGGCTGGGCGCGGAATGCGTCCGGCAGGCTGCGCGACAGCACCATGCGATTTTCCAAGGCATAGCCGGCACCGGATGGCGCCTGGGTCCGGTCGTCGAGCACGACCCAGCTGCCGTCGGGCATGCGGCCCAGATCGAACGCGGCCAGATGCAACTGCACCCCGTCCGGCGGCTGGATGCCATGGCAGGGCCGGAGGAACCCCGGATTGGCGAACAGCAGCGCCGGCGGCAGGGTGCCGTCCTTCAGCACGGTCTGCGGTCCGTAGAGATCGGCCAGCAGCCGGTCGAGCAGGCGGGTGCGTTGGGCTAGCCCGGCCTCGATCTGGCGCCATTCCGCCGCGGGCACGATCGCCGGCAGCGGATCGAGCGGCCAGGGCCGGGCGAGGCCCTTCGGATCGCCATAGACGTTATAGGTGACGCCGTTCTCGCGGATCATCCGTTCCGCGAGCTGCCAGCGCGACTCGACCGTCGCCGCCGAGGCGAAGTCGGGCGCCTTAAGGAGAGCCGCCCAGGCCGGCCGCACCGCCCCGTCGGGACCGCGCATCTCGTCGTAGGTGCCGGCCGGAACCTGGTATCCGGCCAGGAAACTCGCTTTCACGGCTGGGGTCGCCACTCCGGTTGCTGCTGGTTCGTCCTCACCCGCGCAGGCGCAAATCGAGCGTCAGCGGGAAGGACGGGTTCACCGCGAGAGGCGGCAGAATGAGGGTACCCGGCGTATGGCCCATCGCGAAGAACCGATTGAGCCGGCGGCTCTCGGCCTCGTACGCGTTGACCGGCAGGGTCGAGTAGTTGCGGCCGCCCGGATGGGCGACATGGTAGGTGCAGGCGCCGATCGACTGGTCGTGCCAGGTATCGACGAGATCGATGGTCAGCGGCGCATGGGGTGCGATGGTCGGGTGCAGCGAGCTGGGCGCGCTCCAGGCGCGGAAGCGCACGGCGGCGACATATTCGCCGGTCGCCCCCGTCGGCGTCATCGGCAGGCGCCGGCCGTTGCAGGCCACGGCATAGCGCTCGCCGCTCATGCCCTTGATCTTGATTTCCAGCCGCTCGACCGTTGCATCGACATAGCGCACCGTGCCGCCGGCGCCGCTTTCCTCGCCCAGCACATGCCAGGGCTCCAGCGCTTGGCGCACGTCGAGCGTCATGCCATGGGCTTGGATCTGGCCGTAGTGGGGAAAGCGGAATTCGATATGCGGCGCGAACCAGTCCGGCGCCAGCGGATAGCCGGTGCGGGCCAGGTCCTCGACCACTTCCTTGATGTCGGCCGCCACGAAATGCGGCAGCAGCCACTTGTCCATGATGGCGCCGCCCCAGCGGATCAGCGGCGCCTCGTACGGCTGGTGCCAGAAGCGGGCGATGAAGGCGCGCAGCAGCAGCTGCTGCACCAGGCTCATCTGGGCATGCGGCGGCATCTCGAACGCGCGCAGCTCCAGCAGGCCCAGGCGGCCGGTGGCGCTGTCGGGGCTATAGAGCTTGTCGATGCAGAATTCGGCCCGGTGCGTGTTGCCGGTCAGATCGACCAGCAGATGGCGCAGCACCCGGTCGATCAGCCAGGGCGGGCAGTCGCCGCCGGTCGGGATCTGCTCGAACGCCAGGCTGAGCTCGTAGAGCGCATCGTCGCGCGCCTCGTCGACGCGGGGCGACTGGCTGGTCGGGCCGATGAACAGGCCTGAGAACAGGCGCGACAACGACGGATGATTGTTCCAATAGGCGATCAGGCTTTTCAGCAGGTCCGGCCGGCGCAGCAGCGGTGAATCGGCCGGCGTGGCGCCGCCCAGCACGATGTGATTGCCGCCGCCGGTGCCGACATGGCGGCCGTCGATCATGAATTTCTCGGTCGTGAGCCGCGACTGGCGCGCTTCCTCGTACAGAATCGTCGTGTTGTCGACCAGTTCGCGCCAGGTGGCGGCCGGATGGATGTTGACCTCGATCACGCCCGGATCGGGCGTGACGCTCAGGAACCCCAGGCGCGGGTCGCGCGGCGGGCCGTAGCCTTCCAGGAAGACCGGCACGGCCAACTCGTCCGCGGTCTCTTCGATCGCCGCGATCAGCGCCAGCGAATCCTCGACCCGCTCGAGCGGCGGCATGAAGACATAGAGCCGGCCGTCGCGCACCTCGGTCACCAGCGCGGTGCGCACGATGCTGGGCGCCGACTGGCCCTGCTTGGGCGGGCTGATCGCCTGCTCCGACGGCGCGGCGCGGTTGGCCGGTGCCGCGCGGCGGACCTGCGGCGGCAGCGGCGGGCGGCCTTCGAACGGATCCAGCTCGGTGATCGGCTCGGCATCCTCGGGCTTGACCCAGGGCAGGCTGTCGAGCGGCAGGCGCAATCCCACCGGACTGTCGCCGGCCATCAGGAACAGATGATTATGGCGCAGGAACCAGGGACCGGACGCCCATTGCAGACTGCCGCCCGGCCGCTTGCGCCGTTCCAGCGGCAGGACATAGCCCGCGACCTTGTCCAGCCCCTGCTCGAACACTTTGGCGATGCGCTCGCGCTGCTGCTTTTCGGGGATCTTATTGTCGATCGGGTCGACATTGACCGGCAGGCGGCGCTCCTGGGACAGGTAGGCCCAGGCGTCCTCATGGGCCGGGATGGCGAATTCCGGCGCGACGTCGAGCCGATCGGCCAAGGCCTCGATGAAGCGCCGGGCCATGTCGGCATCGAGCTTGGTCGGCACCGAATCGTCGCCGATCAGCTTGTCGTCGCGCCAGATCGGCACGCCGTCCTTGCGCCAGATGATGTTCAGGGACCAGCGGGGCAGCGGCTCGCCCGGGTACCATTTGCCCTGGCCGAAATGCAGCACCGCGCCGGGTGCGAACTTCTTCTTCAGGCGGCGGGCGAGATTGCCGGCCAGCTTGCGCTTCGCGGGACCGAGCGCCGCCACGGTCCATTCGGCGCCGTCCATGTCGTCGATCGACACGAAGGTGGGCTCGCCGCCCATGGTCAGGCGCACGTCGCTGCTGATCAGATCCTGGTCGATCGCGTCGCCCAGCGCGTCGATCGCGGCCCATTGCTCGTCGGTATAGGGCTTGGTGACGCGCGGCGTCTCCAGGATGCGCTTGATCGACATCTCGAAGCCGAACGTGACCTCCGCCGCCTCGACGGCACCGCTGATTGGCGCGGCCGAGCTGGGGTCGGGCGAACAGGCGAGCGGGATATGACCCTCGCCGGCGAGCAGGCCCGAGGTCGGGTCGAGCCCGATCCAGCCGGCGCCGGGCAGATAGACCTCGGTCCAGGCATGCAGATCGGTGAAATCGACTTCGGTGCCGGACGGGCCGTCGAGCGCCTTCTGGTCGGGGGCGAGCTGGATCAGATAGCCCGAGGCGAAGCGCGCGGCGATGCCCAGGTGGCGGAAGACCTGGACCAGCAGCCAAGCCGAATCGCGGCACGAGCCCAGCGCCATGTCCAGCGTCTCGTCGCAGCTCTGGATCCCCGGCTCCATCCGGATGACGTAGCCGATCCGATTCTGGATGATGCGGTTGATCTCGACCAGGAAATCCATGGTCGGCTTCTTGTCGCGCGGAATCGCGTCCAGCAGGTCGAGCAGCAGCGGGCCGGCGATCCCGGTCTCCAGATAGGGGCGCAACTCGCGCGCCAGATCCTGCTCATAGGCGAACGGAAAGCTCTGCGCGCTGTCTTCCAGGAAGAAATCGAACGGGTTGTAGACCGCCATCTCGGCGACCAGATCGACCTCGATCTCGAACACCCGGGTCTTCTCCGGGAACACCAGGCGCGCCAGATGGTTGGATTGCGGGTCCTGCTGCCAATTGATGAAATGCTCGGCCGGCGTGACCTTCAGGGAATAGGACAGGATCGGGGTGCGGCAATGCGGCGCCGGGCGCAACCGGACGATCTGGGGACCCAGCGCCACCGGCCGGTCGTAATGGTAGGTGGTCTTGTGATTGAGGGCGACATGGATGGTCATCGGTCGTCCGTTCATTCCCGGGCGGCTCGACGGGAGCCGTCCCCAAAGCTATCAGCCATAGGTGCCGGCCGGAACCACCGAGCGGGCGGTCCGCGGGCCTGGTACCACGCTGCCCTATTGAAGCATAAAGCGGGCCAGAAAGCGGGTGTGCATTCGCGGACGGATGCGGAAAGCTGCTTTTGGCGCTAGGTTAGCGCCATTCAACGTCGGGACCGCGCCCCGGCCCATCGAAGGAAGAGACCAATTGCTCGAACATGTTCTGGTGCCGATCCATCGCGATGGCTGGAAATTCATCGCGATTTTCGCCGCCGTGTCCCTGGTTTTGGCCTTTGTCTGGGCGCCGCTCGGCTGGATCGGCCTGGTTTTGACGCTGTGGTGCGTCTATTTCTTCCGTGATCCTCCGCGCGTGACGCCGG